>Ga0214921_10004670_pt1 | contig 19960 bp, 11 predicted proteins | sample LL1505_MetaG_FD_177992 | JGI IMG/M metagenome (GOLD analysis project Ga0214921, IMG submission 177992) | Freshwater microbial communities from Lake Lanier, Atlanta, Georgia, United States - LL-1505 | ecosystem: Environmental > Aquatic > Freshwater > Lake | place: USA: Georgia | collected...
AAAAAATACCACCCTTGATGTGGTGAACTGGAACATCCTTTGGTTTGGTAGCACTGCAGCGGGCCAGGGTCCAACCAATGATGACCTGGCACAGGCCAACATCAAACGCGTGATGGACAGCCTCGACGCAGACATCTATGCATTCTCTGAAGTGGTGGATGTGAACCGCTTCAAGACCTTGATTGAATCTTCTGCTGGTTATGGGTTTATCGTTTCTGATTACTGCTCCAACGCGGCCAATACTTCAAGTGGAAGTTATGCGCCAGGCCAAAAAATAGCATTTGCTTACAGGAAATCAATGATCACCAATGTTACTGCAAGGGGCCTCCTGAAATCCAGCACTGCAGCCAATTCCAATTGGGCAAGTGGACGCGTTCCTTTTCTCTTGCAGGCAGATGTGGTCAATGGAACCGCCACTAAAAAAATGAATTTCATCCTTGTGCATGGAAAGTCTGGCAGCACCGCATCCGATCATTTGAGAAGAAAAGATGGTGCCAAAGAGCTGAAAGACACACTGGATGCCAGTTTCAATGCAGCAAACATTATCATCCTGGGAGATTACAATGATGACCTGGACTCAACCATCAGCGAAGGAGTCAACCCTGCACTTTCTTCTTACGATGATCTTGTGAAGGATTCCACAGACGCAGACCGCTACAAGGCGGTGAGCATGATCCTGAGCAATACAGGACACAATTCCTTGATTGGCTATTCCGACTTTATTGACCATGTGATCATCTCCAATGAACTGGAAGCAGACTACATCAATGGTACTGTAAGATTGATCAGGGAAGTAAACGATTGGATCACCAACTACGCAACAACAACTGCGGACCATATGCCGGTGCTGAGCCGTTACCTGTTGCCTTCATCCGGAACCACAGCAGTGAATTCCTACAATCCTGATCGCATTGGTTTGACCCTGCTCCGAAATCCCGTAAAAGACAGGCTAGAACTGAAACTCAATCCGGAAGCGGGAAAACTGAAGTTTGATGTCATCTCCCTATCGGGTCAAACCATCCACAATGGTATCCAGTTCAATACCAATACTGGAAACAAATCGCATGCAGTTGAATTGGGTAATGCTGCGGATGGCATTTACCTGCTTCGGGTAACCAACAACGAGAAAACCTATTTCAAGAAATTTTTAAAGCAGCATTGACCTAAAACTTCGGACATTTCACTGTCAATACACCCTTTTCCACATTGAAAATCCAGTTGAGGGAGATTTCCGCACTTTGGTACATGGCGGCAGCAGCTTTACGGTTTGAGTAATTGATATCATAGGAGAAGCCTGCCCTGAGGCTGTTCCATTCAATCCCCAGGTAAGGGATGATCGCATCATTGTTTCTAATCCAAGCTCCGGCATACAGCTCTGTATAGGTCTTTTGTCCATCAACCAACAGTTGGCTGATGGCCCCGCCCAGTACAAATTCCTTGTAATTGAATTGCTGTTGGTATTGAAAGCTTGCATGAACCGTGGTTGCATATCCAAGTCCGATATAACCACCTCCATGCACATTGTACCTGCGCTGTATAAAATAATTGGGAGAAGAAAATCCCAAGGAAGGGGTCTTCAGATGATAGACTGATGCACCTGCATAAAAAAGATCGTTTTCAGAAAAAGAACCTTTGTACAGCAGTCCTGCATGCATGTCAACATATTGCCTTCTCAGGTCTCTTGTCAACAAAATCTCTGATGAAGGAAGTGTGAAGCCACTGGCGGATATTTCATCTTCAAAATTGGCTTTGTTCTGATCAAATCCCAGGCTGCTGAAACTCCCTTGAAAACCGGCGGTGATGGAATGATTGCCCATCTCGTCGAGCCCCTTGGTATAGGCAGCAGAAAGCCCAAGGTGGTTTTCTTTCAGGATACCATTGCCTGATTGGTCAGACAGCATCAAAAGGCCGAGACTCAATCTGTCTCCTGCTGGAATGCGCTTACTAAAAACAGCACCATCGATGGAAGCCGTTGAAGTGGTGTATGCATTGCCAAAGGAAGGCCATTGGTTTCTGTAGTTCATTGATACTCTTGCAAAACCAGAGAAGTTTCCTGTATTGGCAGGATTCAGGGTCAATGGTGATGAAAAGAATTGCGAAAAATGAGGATCCTGTGCATGGACTTGCAGTGCAATAAAAACAAAGGACAATAGGGTCAGTCTTTTCTTCACATTATCTGATTAGCGTGATATTTCCTTTATGCGTTTCGCTGGAACCATCCTGTAGTTCCACCACAATTAAATAAACATAGGTTCCCATAGGAGCCTTGATTCCTTTGAAGGTCCCATTCCAGCCTGAGGCATAGTCGTTGGTACTGCCATTGGTTTTTTCAAAAACTTTCTGCCCCCAACGGTTGAATACCTGAAACTGTTTTACCATTTTTACATCCTTTCCAGCAATCACATAAAAATTATCATTCAACCCATCGCCATCAGGTGTAAATACGTTGGGAAGGATCAAATGATTCTGCCAGAAAACATTCACTTTGATGGTAGCTGAATCCCTGCAGCCGTATTCTGAAGATCCAACCACTTTCAAAAGCGTGTTGGTGTTGCCTTTGAGCACAGGATCAGGGCAGGTACTGCAGCTCAGCTGGTTAGACGGTGTCCAAAGCAGGGTCTTGTATTTTTCCCCGCCGTTGATGATTGTCAACTGGGTGGGTACTCCGCGAAACACATCGATTTCGTCATTGGGCACATCAATGGTAAAAGGCACATAATTATAATTCGACCTGTTGTTGTTAAGATTGGATTCAAATTGCTTTAGGTCTCCATTGATATAGGCAAATACTTTGCCTGTTGCGCTCATTTTGATGCGGTGCCGAACCAGAAGGCAAAGGTTGTTGAAAGCAGTTGTTCTCAGTATCGTTGCGGTTCCCAAAAGGTTGGCAGGCCCGGCAAGCGTGTCTGCATCAAAATAACGCATTTCGATGTTTTGCTTAAGACTGCTGTATCCATTGGCAAGGCAAATGACGGAGCTGGCAACAAGGCTGTCATTCTTTGAACAGAAAATGGCATTGGTGGTCAGAAAAATGTCGATGGGAAATACATTGACATTCGAATAAGCAGAGTCTGCACAGCCGAAACTGCTTTCTGCATATCCTTTGACCCTGGTTGAATCCACAATCCTGAAAATCGGATTCGTACAGCTGACACAGTTTGATGTTGCTTTGGCTGTCCATTTGATGTTGTTGGCATTGTCTCCGGTGCTTTTCATCTGCAGCTGCACATCACTGTTCGTATATACAGTCGTATCAACAGGGGAAACTGTAATCCTGAATTGAAAATTGGTTCTGCTGGATCTGTTGTTGAGGTTACTCAATTCAAGCAAACTGTCTTGCTCATCGAAAACAGCGAATACCGTATCCAGTTTTGCCCTGTTGGCTGCGATGATGTGGGTGTAGGTGAAGCCACATCTTCCTAAAATTTGTTTGTCTGTGACAAAGGTGTTTTTGAGTTTCTGTGCTCCTGGAATGGCGGGATCTCTGTCGTAAAATGTTACAGGCATGTTGGCAGGAATGGTATCAAATCCTGCATTATAAATCCCGAAAACAATCCTGATGCTGTCATTTTTGTAGCAATCCACATCATAAATGCTGAGCATCCCATCCGGTTTTGGGTCCAATACATTCATGGTATAGGTTCTGGAAACATCTTTACAGGTTCCATTGGTCGATTCAAGCCTGATGCTGTATGAGCCTGCCCTGGGAAACATATAACTGAGGTCTTTGTCAGTACTGACCATGGTGATGTTGCCACCGGTGTAATCACTCACATACCATTTGAAAGCTGTGGCACCATAAGACTTGTTTACAAACCTTACCGTGTCGTTGTAGATACCGGTTTCGGATGCAATGATTCTCTTGTCTGGTGAAAACCTTGAGGCAACACCACAGTCTACAATCACATTGCCAACATAAGATCCAAAGCAGGTATTGTCTGCATTGTATGCTTTTAGTTTTATCTCATATTTTCCGGCCAGCGGAAATACATACTTCAATGCAACAACATTGCTCACCAAAACACCATTCACATACCATTCGTAGTTTGTAGCGCCGGTACTGCTGTTGTTGAACTGGACCTGGTCTCCAATGATGGGATGTGGGTTGGTGTTCCAGTCAAAACTGGTTTGAATATTTTCTGCACAAGGAATCTTGCACCTGTTGCTTGCAATCAGGCTGCCTCCATTAAAGGACTCCAAAAAAGCCCGCATCCTGTCGGCCTGACCCTGTGTAAAGACCGTTGGACAAGGGCTGCCATAGTCCATGAAATTGGAAATATTGTCTGGAACATCCTTTGTGAAAGGGCCTGAAATGGTATCGGTATTGCAGGAGTTCTCAGGGTTTGAACAGGCGGAGCCTAGGGTACTTCTGTCAGGAGGGGTATCGCAAACCAGGTCTCCATCCTTGGTACAATCATTGTTGATGCAATTGGTGCCTTGAAAAGTATGCAACAGGGAAAGATAATGCCCCATCTCATGCGCAACCAATGGGGTGCTTAGTCCGCTTACCACTGCACCAACACCAGCACTGGCATATCCGCCATAACCCGATCTTGTCCATACGCCGCAACTGAATGGGCTTGGGGGTATCTCGCCCTGGATTGAATTGACTACCCAAATATTGGCATATTTTGATGGGTCCCAGTTGGTCAGGTTTCCCAGCTTATCGCTTTCCAGGTCTACATCAATATTTTCATAATAGGAGTTCACCCTGTCAATGCCACTGGTCAGACCACCATTGGGATCCGTTCTGGCCAAACAAAATTGAATCATGGTATTGGCGCCTAAGGGGTCAACGCCATATACACCAAGATGTGCAAATGCATCATTCAACTCTTTCAGGGCATTGATGACCATCAAGTCGGTGATCGAGGCGGCATTGGAATTGACAATATGGAAAACAACAGGGATGGTATAAACGACAGTTGGCTGATTTTTCTTGAAAAGTATTTTGTTCCGAATGGCTGTGTTGAGGTTTTTTTCGTTCTCGACAAATGCTGGGTCCTTCCGAAGAATGGACAACAATGCATCAGATCCACATTTGGGGAGCATATTCTCTTGGGCAGCAGCTTTCAGAAAAAGCATCGCAAACAATAACAGAGCAAAATAACGAATTTTGAGAGGAAGCATAATTGGTACTTGAAAATTAGTTGCTGTTCCAATCAATTGCAAGTAAGCTGGTTAATTTAACAAAATATAAGGGAAAGGGACTTAGCGCCAAAGATGTTTTTTAACCTTATCATAAAAAATGGGAACCTCATTCAAGGGATCATTCATGCCCAATGTCTCAATGGGTATATTGCCCCTGTAATTGGAGGATTGAATGATGGCGCAGAGCCGTTTGAGGTCCATGGGCGTTTGAACGCCATTGATCAATAATTTTTCTTTTACCTGCCAGTTCACGGCCAGCGGCAATGCTTTTCGGATTTCTTCGTAAGGATCTGCAGCGATGAAATTACCCGTATCCACTACAAGGCCCAGCCATGGGCTGTTGATGGATCCGATCAGTTCATGGCATTCATCTGCTGTTCTTAGAAAGTCATTGTGGTTCTGTATGCCCAATACGATGCCATAAGCTGCCGCCTTTGCAATGCATTTGTTCAGTGCAAATAAAATGTTGTCATTCACTCTTTTCCTTTCATCACCTGTGCTGTATTGTTTGGCTGTAAATATGCGCAGTACAGGGGCTCCCATTTTTGCAGCAACCTCTATCCAGCGCATCACGGTATCGATTTCTTTGTTCAGGGCCATTGAATCACTGTATGAAAACTCATTCCTAACCCCTGTACCACTGATCTCAATTCCCAGTGCATGCGCCTTTCTTTTGAATGCAAAGATTTCAGCATCTGATGGTGTTTCAGGATAGGAGGAAAAATAATATCCTGTAATGTCCACCGCATCAAAGCCTGTATTGGCGCAGAATTCAAGAATTTCTGCCTTGCTGATTTTTTTCTTCATCAGCATATCATTGAAGGAGTATGCATTCAGGCTTAAGCGAAAACGGTTTTCTTTTTTCGTTGGGATGTCATCAGAAAATGGAACGGCATTTGCCAAGGAGATTGCCGGAAGGGCAGTGAGAAAATTTCTTCTGTTGATGTTGGGCATCTTATAGTGTTGACATATCAATCACAAATCGGTATTTTATATCACCCTTGATCATCCGCTCATAAGCCTCGTTTATTTGGGAAATGGCGATGGTTTCTATTTCTGCAAAAATTTTGTGTTCATGACAGAAATCAAGCATCTCCTGGGTTTCTTGGATGCTTCCAATCATAGAGCCAATGATGCTTCTTCTGTTCTTGATCAAGGCAAACGGAGAAACTTTTGGCTGGTGTTCAGGCAGGCCTACCACCAATAGTTTTCCATTGAGTGCCAGCAAATTCAGGTACTGTGTATAGTCATGGTCAGCTGAAATGGCATCCAGCACTATATCAAACGATGACGCATGCTCATTGAGCATTGCAGGATCCTTGGCTAGTATAAAATGATGGGCGCCCAGCTTTGAGGCTTCCTGAACCTTAGACGCTGATGTACTGATGACGGTAACGTCTGCCCCAAAAGCCACGGCAAATTTCACAGCCATATGTCCCAGGCCACCCAATCCAACTACCGCTACTTTCATTCCAGCCTTAACACCTGCAAACCTCAGGGGAGAATAAGTGGTGATGCCGGCACAAAGCAGCGGGGCAATGCCTGCAAGGTTTTCCTCACCTTTGATCCTCAAGACATAGTTTTCATCAGTCACAATTTCAGCCGAATAGCCACCCATGGTGAGCATGCCTGAACCATCTCTTTCCGGTGCGTTATAGGTTCCGGTCATCCCCTCTTCACAATATTGCTGATGATTGCTCTTGCAGTTTTTACAGGTACGGCAGCTGTCAACCATCACACCCACTCCTACAGTTTGTCCAACGATGAACTGTCTTACAGCACTGCCAACTGCTTTTACCTTTCCCACAATTTCATGCCCTGGAACCACAGGGTAAACGGTACCAGCCCACTCACTCCTTGCCGTGTGGATATCGCTGTGACAAATGCCACAATAAAGAATTTCCACCTGAACATCATTTGGACGAAGGTCTCTTCTTTGGATGGAAAGTGGTTCAATAGGCGATTGGCTACCCTTGGCTCCGTAAGCTTTTACTATTGGCATATATGTGTTGGTTTAACTGAATTGATTACTGTTTTGCTGCCAGGTATTTCGCAGGCTCTTTTTGAAATTCTGCCTTGCATTCTGATGAACAAAACCCATAGACCTTGTCTTCATAGTGGCAGGTATCGCTGATTCCAGCAGATACTGGCATTCCACAGGCAAAATCTTTTGTGTTGACCACCATTTCAGGCTTAAAATGGCTGTTGTTTTCCATGGAGGGCTCAGACGGTGCAGGTTTGTTTTCAACAGCAGCATTGTGCTTGTCGTTGGAACATGCAAGTAAGATGATGGAAAAGAAAAGGATGGTTGTGGTATTTTTCATTGTTTTCTTTTGAAGGTACTTAAAATCTACTAATTCCTAATGCATTGCAAAATTGCAAAAGCTTTGTCAAATTCCATTGAAAACGGGTTAATTTTATCAGTAAATGACAGAAATACAGTTAAATAAACGCGCTATGATGATCAGGATTTTAAGACTTCAGTCAATTTGTTTATCATTCCTTTTTGTTTGCACTGTATTGGTTGCGCAAGAAAAAAATAAAAATAATTTACCCATTGGGGTTTTTGACTCTGGAACAGGAGGCCTGACAGTGCTGGAAGCCATGCTCACCCTGGATGCCTTCAACAACATTACGGGTAAACCAGGCGCCGATGGCAAGCCTGATTTTGGCAAGGAATATTTCCAGTACCTGGCAGACCAGGCCAACATGCCTTATGGAAACTATGCTGCAGAAAACAAGACAAAGTTGCTCAAGGAACATGTGGTCAAAAACATGGATTTTCTGCTCAAGCAACAATATGACATTACCAGGACCAATGCTGTTGCTGCTCCCAAGCAAGGTGTAAAAATGTTGGTACTTGCCTGCAATACGGCTACTGCCTTTGCACTGGAAGAGGTCAAACAATTTGTTCAGGACAATGGGACCAAGGCTCCTGTTGTTGGCGTGATCAATGCGGGTGTGAAGGCCGCCTTGGCCTACCAGTCTACCCATGAAAAAGGAGCGATAGGTGTGTTCGCCACTGCAGGGACTGTTGCTTCTGACGGATACCCCAAGACCATCAGGGCGTTGGCTGCATCCATGCAGATGGCCGAGCCTGTGATTGTGAGCCAGGGTGGGTTTGGACTCGCCGATGCCATCGACCGCGATTATAGTTTTTATGTTGATACTGCGAGTGTTTACAGAAAAGATTATAAGGGCCCATCTGTCAACAACCTCAAATACAAGATTGACACTGCATTGCTCAATGTCTACAAATTCAACAAGGAAAACAACAAACTGCTCTGTGAGTACGACGACAAGGGCAAGTGCCTGGACATCCAGCTCAACGACCCTGAGAACTATGTCCGGTATCACCTGGTCAGTTTGATTGAAAAAATGCGTTCACAGGGCATCACTACACCGATGAATACCTTGATCCTTGGTTGTACGCATTACCCCTTCATGCGCGACACCATCAGAAATGTGTTGAATGAGTTGTACAACATGAAGTTCAATGGGCAATACGCCTATCGTTCCGTGTTGGCCAATCATGTGGAGTTGATTGATCCTGCGGTAGAGACAGCCAAAGAAGCCTACATAGAAATGAGAAAACTTGGCCTGGGCAATACCCTCTCAAAGCAGCCCAATAAATTCTTTATCACAGTGCCCAACAAGTCCTTGAAAGAAGTGCAACTTCAACCGGATGGCTGGTTTACTTATGAATACAAGTATGGAAGAAACGAAGGGGCAAACAAGCCGTTTGTGCTGTTCACCCCTTTTGATGATAAAAATATTTCTGAAGCCACCTATCAGCGGTTGAGAGCAGCCCTTCCTGCGGTTTACAAGGCTGTGCAATTGGCGAAATAACTTAAAAAGTTGGTTAATTTCATTTTGAAGTTAATAAAACCCGGCTTTCCATATTTAATTTGTGGTTTGGTTTACAAAAAGGCACACAATATTTGAAAAGGGGATTAAAATTTTAATTTGTAATTCGCCCAATTTATCACTTGCGGGTAGTCTTTTTCATTTAATTCCATTTGTCCATTGTAAAGTAAAACCCCTTTGCTTGAACCGCTTACTTTACCCCATTGGTGGAGGCTTTTTAACAGGGATTCATGAAAAGTTGTCGTGACCTTTATTTCATGTGCAATCATTTCCCGGCCACCATCAACCAATAAATCAATCTCTAATCCATTGTTTTCTTTCCAGTAATAGAATCCATAGGCGGAGCCCACATTAAATTTCTGTTTGAGCATTTCCATGATTACATAGTTTTCAAACAATGCCCCTCTAAAATGAGAATTTATCAATTCTTTTTTCTCGCGTATTCCAAGCAATGAACAGGCAAGACCGGTATCCAGAAAGTACAATTTGGGTGTTTTTACAACTCGCTTATTAAAGTTCTTGTGATATGGTGGCAGGAGATGAATAATATAACTGCTTTGTAAAATGGATAACCATGCTTGCACTGTTTTAATTTCTACTCCCGTTTCATTGCTAAGGGCAGAAATATTCAGTTGTTGACCTGTCCGTCCTGCACATAGCTGAAGAAATCGATTAAATACAAGTGAATTTTCGATGTTGCGAATCTGCTTGACATCCCTTTCAATGTATGTCCTAATGTAGGCAGGGTACCACAGTGTAGGTTTTCTATTCTTATCATATAATTCAGGGTAACACCCATTTAAGATCAGCTCTTCGATAGAATAGTCCTTTTGCTTGAATTGAATAATTTCTGCATAACTAAGCGGAAGTAAGTCAATATATCCAATACGCCCTGCCAGTGACTGTGAAATAGATTGTTGGAGTAAAAAATTATTGCTGCCAGTAAGAATATAGAAGCCATCTTTTTGCGTCTGGTCTAAAATGCCCTGCATGTAATTGAATAACTCAGGCACACGTTGGGCCTCATCAATGATTGCGCCATTTTTATATCTTGCCAAAAATGCACGAGGGTCTGATGCTGCAAACATTCGTTCGTCAGGATCTTCCAACGAAACATAAGGCTTGCGGGGGAATACTTTTTTGACCAGTGTTGACTTTCCGCTTTGCCTTGGTCCAACTACTGCAACTGCCCTGAATTCTCGGCTATATTTCCTGAGAAGTTTTTCAGCTATTCTAGGCTGCATAAGTTTTCTATTTTATACAAATATAGCAATCAATTACCTAATCTGTATAAAATGGATTCTTAGCACCAATAGATTCTTGGAGAAAATCAGTCAGCACAAAAAAGACCTCATTTCCCGGCCACCACTTTCAGCGTCCAGACATGGTCTGTAGTCGACTTTAATTCAGCAGGAATCATGATTTCATAACCCGTGCTGGTCTTTTTCCACTTCAGGTTTTTCTTGGTGCCCAACATGGTGATGTTTGCCTTTTCAGGGATGTCGATCTTGCTGATGTTGATCTTGCCTTCAGCAGGAAAATCAAACAGGAAAATGTACTGGGTATTGCCATCCTTGGATTTGGTGAAGCGGATGTTCTCCCCTTCATTGAAGGCCTTGTTCATTCTACTGCCATAAATGCCTTCTCCATTCACCTTGATCCAATCGCCCATGCCCTTCAAACGGTCATAAGCATCTGCATCCAATTCTCCATTGGGGTCAGGGCCAATGTTCAGCAGGAAATTTCCACCCTTGCTCACCACATCAACCAGCTTTTCCACCAACTCATTGGTAGGCTTGTACTTGTCATTGGGTGCATAGCTCCAGCTGCCGGCCATGGTCATGCAGGTTTCCCATGGATAAGGCAATCCGGTTTCCGGGATATGTTGTTCAGGCGTCAGGTAGTTCTGGTGCTCACCAGGAACGGCCCTGTCCACCACAATCAGCTTGGGTTGCTTGAGGCGAGATTTTCTGACAATTTCCGCCATGTTGATGTCCTGGCTTTGTGGGTTTCTGGCCACCCTTGAATTGTCATAGATTTCCAGCAGTTCAGTTTTTATTTCCTCGTCAGTTTTTTTGCGCACCCAGCCGCCATCCAGCCAAAGGATATCGATATTGCCATAATCCGTCATCAGTTCATCGATCTGGTTATGGGTGAATTCCTCGAACTTTTTCCATTGTTCTGGATGCTTCCTGATGGAGTAGTTCGGATTGCGATCGCTTGCGGGAAAACGTTTCCACCAGTAGTAATCTGAGTGCCAGTCGGGTTTTGAAAAATAGGCGCCGATCCAAAAGTTCTCTTTGCGGAAAGCACTGAAAACTTCTTTCGCAATATTGCTCCTGGGGTTGCTGGAAAAAGGAGTGCCTTTGTCGGTAATCTTGTAGTCAGTAAACTTGGTGTCGAACATGCTGAAACCATCATGGTGCTTGGTGGTGAAGACCATGTATTTCATGCCGGCCTCTTTAGCTGCGGCCGCCCATTTTTCCGGAGCAAATTTTGTGGGGTTGAAGGTATTCTTTAGTGCTTCATACTTTTTCACGTAGTCGTTGTACTCCGTCGCCACACCTTTCTTCCAGGCATCGATGGCCCATCCCACATCCTCAGGGCAAATGCTCCAGCTTTCCACAACGCCCCATTGGCTGTAGGGTCCCCAGTGCATCAACAGACCGAATTTCAAGTCCTGCCATTCTTCTAGCCGTTGTACGATGGCGGGGTTGGGGTCAGGATAGTAGGCTTTTTCCTGAGCGCTGATCGCCATACTGAGAAATAACATTGTGTTGCAGAGCAAATGCTTAAAAAAATTCATGTTTCAAACTGTTTGGAACTAAAATAACCAACTTGGTGAAAAAAACAATCAAAGATGTGAAATTCACCTCTTGATGCTTTTTCGGTATTTTCGGTTTCCAAACTTTCACCAATGAGATCAATACGAATTAGCCTGGCATTGATGACCGCTGTGCTCATCTCCCAAATGCTTCAAGCCCAAAAAGACACTGCCTTCACCCGCTACAAAAACCTGCCGTTGAAAGCCAGCAGGATGATGGACCTCAGTACCAATGAGGGTACCTGGACTTCTGTAGACATCAGTCCGGACGGCAAGACCATCATTTTTGACATGATGGGAGATTTGTACACCATCCCCGCCGCAGGCGGTAAGGCCACACAACTTACCCGCGGACTCGCATTTGATCAGCATCCCCGCTACAGCCCCGATGGCAAAAAAATCCTTTTTGTATCAGACAAAAGTGGAGCAGAAAACCTCTGGTTCATCGACACAGAGAAAAAAGATACGGTTCAACTGACCAAGGAAATCAACCAGAATTTTCCATCCGCAGACTGGACCCCTGATGGCAAGTACATTGTTTACGCCAAGGGAAGAAGGGTCAACAAGCTCTACATGATCCACAAGGATGGTGGTGCTGGGACCCAACTCATTGATGAACCTGCAACATTAAAGACCATTGATCCCGCCATCAGCCCCGACGGAAAATTGATTTATTATTCTTTCCGCACGGGTTCATGGAATTACAATGCGCAACTTCCGCAATACCAAATTGGCGTTTATGACAGGGCCAATGCCCGCACCACCAAACTCACCTCCCGCTATGGATCTGCCTTCACACCGGTGCTTTCCGGTGATGGCAAATGGTTGGTCTATGGAACAAGGTTTGAAGACAAGACTGGCCTGGTGATCCGAGACCTCAATACCGGTGATGAACGCTGGTTGGCCTATCCAGTGCAGAGGGATGACCAGGAATCCATCGCAGTCTCCGGGGTTTTGCCAGCCATGACTTTCACGCCAGACAACCAATACCTCTTGGCATCTTTTGGCGGTAAAATCAACAAGATTGACATCAACAATGGCAAGTACACTGACATTCCATACACCGTCGACGGAAAGCTGGAACTCGGACCTGAGGTGCTTTTCAAGTATCCCATCAAGGACACCACTGCTGTAATGGCCAGCCAGATCCGCGATGCTGTGCCTTCTCCCAATGGCAAACAATTGGCCTTCACGGTCCTGAACAGGCTTTACCTGATGGACTATCCCAATGGAACCCCCAAGCGGCTTACTGCCAATGAGTTCACTGAGGCGCAACCCTCATGGAGCCCGGATGGTAAAAAAATTCTTTTCAGCACCTGGGCTGCCAATGGTGGCCATATCGTTTCGGTTGATGTGAATGGTGCGAATGCAAAAACATTGACAACCGTCCCAGGCCTTTATTCATCAGCCCGGTATAATTTGTCAGGTGACAGGATCGTTTATGTCCATGCGCCGAACCAGAAATTCAGGGATGCCTTTGATCCTGGTTATGATGATGCAGAAGACCTGCTATGTTGGATGAATGCATCGGGGGGACAGGAAAATGTGATCGACAAAGCCAATGGCCGCTATAACCCCCATTTCTCCATCAATGATGACCGCATTTACATGAATGCCGGCGGCAGCCTGATCTCCATCAAATGGGATGGCACCGATCAAAAAGTACATGCCAAGATCAGTGGCATTACCACCTATGGTTCCATTGCCATGCACAAGGGCAAACCCATGGCAGATCCCTGTATCGTTCCAGACGAATTGGCTACAGAAGATGCCAGGGAAAACAATCCTGCATCACCCGCCAGCGAAATTTGGCTTTCCCCCATAGGCGAAAAGGCCATTGCCAAGGTCAACAACAACATCTATTCAGTCACGATTCCGTCAACTGGAAAAATGATTTCCATTTCTGTTGCAGATGCCAGCAGTGCCGAATTCCCGAGCAAGAAACTGACCGAGATTGGTGGTGAATTTCCGGCCTGGTCTGCCAATGGACAGAAGATTCACTACAGCCTCGGTGCAGCCCATTTCGTATACGATCTCGTCCAATCCGACAACCTGGATGACAGCCTGAAGACGGCCAAGAAATTGGCGGATCTCATGGCCCTAACAGACACTGCTAAAAAATCACCGGCAGATACCTCAAAGAAATCAATAACTAAAAAAGAAGATCTGAAATATATCCCTGAAGAAACCTGGGTGAAAGTCTACTTCAAGAAAGACAATCCCGAAGCAACCATCCTGCTCAAAGGTGCACGCATCATCACCATGAAAGGCGATGAGGTGATTGCCAAAGGGGATGTATTGATCGTGAACAACCGCATCAAGGCCGTGGCCAAAAACATTCCAGCCCCCAAGGGTGCTAAGGTGTTTGATGTTGCAGGCAAAACAGTGATTCCGGGTTTTGTGGATGTGCATTCACACATGTGGCCGAGCTGGGGAATCCACAAGAACCAGGTCTGGATCTATGCCGCCAACCTGGCCTATGGCGTGACCACCACCCGCGATCCTCAGACCGCTACCACCGATGTACTGACCTATGCCGACATGGTGGAAGCCGGGCAGATGGTGGGCCCCCGTGTGTATTCAACGGGTCCTGGCGTGGGTTATTGGGCGTACAACATCAAAGACTCTGCACAAGCAGAGAATGTGCTCAAGCAATACAGCAAATACTACAATACACAATACATCAAAATGTACCTCACTGGCAACAGGCAGGCCAGGCAATGGATCATCAATGCATCCAAGAACCAAAAACTCATGCCCACCACTGAAGGTGGATTGGATTTCAAACTGAACATGACCAATCTACTGGATGGCTATCCGGGGCACGAACATTCCATTCCGATTTTCCCATTGTACAAGGATGTGACCAAGGTTATCGCTGATGCAAAGATGGCGGTTACACCCACACTGCTGGTGTCTTATGGCGGACCATGGGCAGAGAATTATTATTACGAAACCGACAATCCCTACATCAACAAGAAATTGCAATTCTTCACCCCCTACGAAGAGCTTGCTGCCAAATCAAGGCGCCGTGCAACCTGGTTCTTGCCAGAGGAACATGTATTCCAAAAACATGCCCAGAGCATGAAGTCGATTGTTGAAAAGGGTGGAATTGCCGGCATCGGCTCCCACGGCCAATTGCAGGGCCTTGGATTCCATTGGGAAGTGTGGGCGATGCAAAGCGGTGGCATGAGAACAATTGATGCACTGAAGGTCTCCACGATTCAGGGGGCTGAGGCCCTGGGACTTGACAAGGACTTGGGCAGCATCGAAGCCGGAAAGCTCGCCGACCTGATCATACTTGACAAGAATCCACTGGAGAATATCCGCAACACCAATACCATCAAATTCGTGATGAAAAACGGAAGGTTGTACAACGGAGACAATGGAGATGAGATTGCACCTGCTGTGAAAAAACTCAACAGAACTGAGTGGGAGAAACAGGCTCCTTCCATCACCACAACCGTAAAAGAGTAAGTAAATCATTTGACTTCTCTTGCGTTTTAAAAGACCGCATGGAAGATTGGCAACGAGGGATGGCAGCAATGCTTTCCCTCGTTGTTTTTTAATAACTTGGCATCATGAAATTTTTGTTCTCCCTGTCCATATTGTTGATGTCCATCGCTACAGATGCACAACCCATTGATACCACTGAATGGAATGCCTACATGAAAAATACCCGGCTCTACTGGGACAGCCTGGGAACGGATTATTATGACGGCATCGTTGCAGGCAATGGAAAACTTGGTGTGAATGCTTACCGTGAGGGAGCCAAGGCCATCAGGTTTGATGTAGGAAGGTCTGATGTAACGGATCAACGTCCGCATTATCCCGACAGCATGTTCACCCAACAACTGGTCTCACACCCACGATTGCCCATTGGCAAAATGGTCATCAGGACAGAAGGAAAAATACTGGCTGCTGGTATCGAACTTGATATCTACAATGCCATTGCCAAAGGGTATATCAACACGACAATTGGCAGGGTCGAGCTTTTTTTCTTTGTGCCATCAGGTGAAGACATCATTCACATTGAAGCATCCGAACTGGGTGGCGAAAAAATATTTTGCGAGTGGGTTGCAGAACAGAGCATCAGCCCCCGCATTACATTTGGTCGTGTTGACCGGAAGCCCTATCATTACCAGAACAATCCTGATTTCGAAATGAAGGATTCAGCCGGATACGGTATTTGTTACCAGCCCTTGCTTGTGAAAGGCGAATATGCCACCGTCTGGAAACATGCAGCCTTCAAGGAAAAACATGTTATAGATGTTGCGGTAGGATACAGCACAGATGAATGGGGAAAGGCCAGGCCCGAAGCAATAGCTGCCATCAAGCGTTTTCAGTCAAAGCCGCTAGCCCTGGTTATGTCAAAACACAAGAGTTGGTGGAATGCCTATTTCAGAAAAAGCTTTATCTCTATTCCTGACAAAAGGGTTGAAACCTATTACTGGCTTCAGTTGTACAAGCTTGCTTCTGCTACCAGGGAAGACAAGCCCATCCTTGATCTCATGGGCCCCTGGTTTACATCCAAAACTCCCTGGCCCGGCATCTGGTGGAACCTCAATCAGCAACTTACCTATTCGCCTTTGTTTGCATCCAATCACCTGGAACTCACAAAACCCCTGTTTGCATTGTTGAACAAGAACAGGCAAAACCTGATCAACAATGTGCCTGAACAGTGGAGAAATGATGCAGCGGCAATCGGAAGAATAACCAGCTTTGATATGGTTGCCCCCTTGAACCAAAATGACCTTAGGAAGGGTCAGTTTGAGCCGGGAGACCTGGTCTGGACCATGCTCTACTATTACCGCTATTACCAATACAGTGGAGACAAGGATGAACTGAAAACAAACATCTATCCACTATTGAAACGTGCTGTCAATTACCTGATGCACCTGCTGTACAAGGATGAAAAAGGGATATACCACCTTGTTAAATCACATTCGCCTGAGTATGCAGATGCAGAAGATGCACACTATTCATTGTCTGGCCTGATCTGGGGATTGCAAACGCTGCTGCATGTCGAACAATTGCTGAAGCTCAATGATTCCGACAAATCAAAATGGAGTGAGGTGCTACAGCAACTTACCCCTTTGCATACCAGTGACAGGGGCTTTATGATTGGTAAACAAGTGGAGTTGACCTCATCCCATCGACATTATTCTCATCTCTTGGCCATCTATCCCTATCGTTTGTTGGACATGAAAAACCCAGCTCACAGGGATATCACCATCCGCTCCATCAACCATTGGCATTCCATGCCGGGGGCATTGGCAGGATACTCATATACCGGTGCTTCTGCCATGTATTCCCTGTTGGGCGAAGGAGATAAATCCATCAAATACCTCAATGATTTTTTAAACCGGCATGCAGAGCCTGGAGGGCTTTACGCCGAGGCTGGCCCTTGTTTTGAGACACCCATGGCGTTTGCCACGAGCTTGCTGGAAATGATGATCCAAAGTGATGATGGGAACATCAGCATCCTGCCTGCCATCCCTTCCGAATGGAGGGAGCTGTCTTTCAAGGACCTTGGAGCTGAGGGGGCCTTCAGGGTCAGCGCTGTGATGTATGATGGCATGTTACAACTAGTGCAGGTCAAAAGCCTGGCGGGAAACAGGTGTACCTTAGACTTGATTTCGGCATTCGATTTTGATATCGTTTCAGACAAAAAGGGAATTGTAGTTCCAGTGACCCAAAAATCAAATGGCCATATTAGCTATTCTTTTGAAACCAAGGCAGGCGAAACCATCACCTTGAAAAGAAAGAACATGAGTACGGCAAAGGATTTGCTGGTGCATTTCAAGGAAGATGATTTCAAATGGGGCCTCAACAAGACCTATCTGAAAAAGGGAAATCTCAAAGACAGACCATTCTTTTAACGATAATTTCTGGGCTGAAGCGGCTAAAAAAACTACATTTAAATCCTGAATCTCATACATGAAGTCATTATTGTCTACCACGGCCATCCTCTCCATCCTTGCTTGTTCCTGCAATCAACCTGCTGCCCCAAAAAAATATGCGTCTGTAGAAGACAGCCTGCTGCATTGTGCGGCTAACTTGCCTGCTAGGTATGCTGTAGCAGCATCCGACACTTCCTTTTCAAGTGTTGCTGACAGTGCATCCCATGAAGGCATGGTCTGGATTGCAGGTGGTGAATTCATGATGGGTGCCAACGACGATGAAGGAAGAGAGGATGAATATCCACAACACCGTGTGAAGATCAGTGGTTTTTGGATGGATGCAACAGAAGTTACCAATGCCCAGTTCAAAAAATTTGTGGATGCCACAGGGTATGTGACAACTGCAGAAATTGCTCCCAACTGGGAAGAAATAAAAAAACAGGTTCCTGCTGGAACACCCAAACCACCAGACAGTGTTTTGGTAGCAGCTTCCCTGGTATTTGTGAAACAGCCTCCAGGCACAGGATTGGGCGATCCCAGCCAGTGGTGGGACTGGAAAAAAGGAGCCAGTTGGAAACATCCCAAAGGAATGGGCAGCAATATAGTTGGCAAGGAAAATCATCCAGTTGTGCATGTTTCCTGGGATGATGCCATGGCCTACTGCAAATGGGCAGGAAAAAGATTGCCCACTGAAGCGGAATGGGAATACGCTGCTAGGGGTGGAAGAACCGATAAATATCCCTGGGGCAATGAAGACATTGAACAGGGTAAACCCAAGGCCAATACCTGGCAGGGAACCTTTCCAAGCACCAATACCAATTGGGACAAATTCCCTGCTTCATCTCCTGTAAAGACTTTTCCCGCCAATCGGTTTGGTCTCTATGACATGGCTGGGAATGTTTGGGAATGGTGCTTTGATTGGTTCAGGGATGACTATTATGCAAAGGTGAGTGGACAAATATCCATCGACCCCAAAGGTCCGGCAGACAGCTATGACCCACAAGAACCGACTGTTCAGAAAAGGGTTGTCAGGGGAGGATCTTTTCTCTGCAATGCTACCTATTGCAAAGGGTACAGGGTTACATCAAGGATGAAGACAGCAACAGATACAGGGCTGGAACATACCGGATTCAGGTGTGTGGACTAGGCAGTTTTTTCTTCAGCCACTGGGTTAAAATTGCTGATCCACATGTTGCCAGAAGGACTTTCAAATTTGGTGATCTTGTTTTTGGCAAGCAGGTCCTGCAAAACATATTTTGATTCTAAATCATTTTCATCCCTGAGGAAAGAAAACTCTTTTGAAGTCATGGATTGGAATTGCTCAAAAAGAAAGGCAGCAGATTTATTGTATTTTGATTTTTTAATACCCGGGTGCAACTGCTCCAAGATTTCCTCAAAACTTTCATATGGCTGGTAGCCATTCAATGCCAATTGAAGGCCTTCTCGGTTAGAAAAAAACAGGGTAGGCAATACTTTCACTTTTAAAAGATCTGCGAGTATCAGGTCTTCCCTGAACATGCCCTGCGCTTTGCCTTCCAGGTCCCTGACCAATCTTGCTGCATCAAGCCCTGCGTCAAAAGCTGCAGCATACAGGAACTCTTTCTTGATGATATTTTTCTTTTCAAAGAAAACCATCTCCCTGATTCTTCTGAGAAATAGTACTGCCTTTCCTGTATCCTGAATTTGGGCAGCCTTGAAGGCGATGGATGGTGGATAGGAAGAAGGCAAAGGATCTTCCATCCAAATGTTTTGGTTAATGGGCATTTCATAAAAAGAACAAACCTGTTCCCAATGTGCTGCAACATCAGAAGGTTTTGTTATCCCAAACCGGTTAAAATTATCCCAAGAGGGCAGCAGCCCACCCATTTTGTATTCAATGTTTACATGGTTCCCATATTCAAGTTGCAATTTTCTCAGCTGTGGTTGAATGATCCAACAGGTAGAGCAGATGGGATCTGTATAATAAAGAATGCTGATCTCTTTGGATTTTTTTCTTTTTCTTACTGCGTTTTCCTGTCTGGTAATGAGCGGAATGAGCATCTCATCCTGATTTCTTCCCTCCGGATGCAGAAAATCCTTTTTGATATCCCTTCCCAGCTGGATTTGCTTTGCAATATGTTCTGCCCTTAGTTTGTGGTATTTTTGAAAGACGAGTGATGTATCATCATTGTCCATCAGCAAGGTGTAAAGCAATTGAGCGTCAACAAGCGCATTG
>Ga0214921_10004671_pt1 | contig 19952 bp, 18 predicted proteins | sample LL1505_MetaG_FD_177992 | JGI IMG/M metagenome (GOLD analysis project Ga0214921, IMG submission 177992) | Freshwater microbial communities from Lake Lanier, Atlanta, Georgia, United States - LL-1505 | ecosystem: Environmental > Aquatic > Freshwater > Lake | place: USA: Georgia | collected...
TCGCCAAAGACATGACGCGAGTTCTTCTTCGCAACTTGTTTAAAATTCCAGGAGCAGTTTCCGTTGGAAATGTATTCATAGGTTGAACTAAATTTGGAACCTGTTGAACCTGGTTATCAATGACAAAATTGGACCCATCTCCGTTTAAGATTTTATTTTGTTTAAGTTTTTTTATCAACAACACTTTGGCTTCATCTAAAAAAATAAATAATTTATTTTGGAAGGATCGGTCAAGAACATTTCCAAATATTTTTTCTCTCATCAATGTTTCTTTGGAACCAATATCAGCTTCAGTATATCCCTTCAATAGTCCAAAGAAAGACTCTAAATCTTCATCATCATAGTTATCAATATCAAGGTCAATTGCAGCGTAATTCATATAATATAATGAGCTTATTATATGATTATATTAATAATTGAATATTATTCTGCATTGTTTATATTAAATCCTTTTTCCAGGTTCAACAATATCAGTGTCATTAATAGACATACAACCCAATAAACCAGAATTATTAATGCGCGTCATAACAGTAGGTTTGACTCGTTTATCAAATTCTTTAAATGGATCCATTAATTCTTCTATAAAAGTATTTAAAGAATCAGGTGGCCTCAAATTAATATTATAACCAAATGTATTAAAAAACATTGACCATAACCATTTATTTTTCATTATTTGCGCATTCTCAATTTCCTGGTGAAACATCTGGTCAATTACTGAAAATGCGGATTTTAATAATAACACATCTCTCGTAATATCTTTCTTATCGTCAAAAAGCTCAGCCAAAATCTCTCTACGATTTTCTATATCAACAGCATTTTTATCATTTGATTCTTCCGTTAGAGCCGATAACATGGCTCTATTATATCTAATTTCATTCTTTATATTCTTCAAATTTGTTATCTTCTTTCTCTTATAATCATATATCCTTTTAATAATTGAAAACACATTTGTATTATAGATAATTGGAAACCATAAACGAATAATGTTCGGTATCAAAAATTGATTCGTCTCTTTTATTTCTGCAATCTTCTTCTCAACATCCTCCAATTTTTTCATCAATTCAATCTCAAGATTTATTTTTGATTTATTTACAAGTTGCTGTTTTTTCTCGTCTTTCATTGCCATTTTTATTAATTTTAATTCCTTTAATTTATTTTCTTGCATTTTAAGATGCGCCTCATTATCTGCATCTAAAACTCTTTGAGCCTTGGAAAGTCTTTCATCCGTTTCTTTGCGACGATTTAGAAGTTCAAGTTCATTATTTGATTCCATATTTGATGGATATCTTCCATTATTATTAATTATCTGATTGCTATATTGCAATTGTGATGAATGTATTTGCATTTTTAATGACTCTATTTCTGATTTTACCAAATCAATCTTCTTATCTAATTCTATATCAGCCTCTGTTTTTTGAACTTCTACTTCTGCTGTATTATTAAAATCTCTGAATAACAAAACTGAACCAGAAGTAAATTCCACAGATGATTGTAATTTGTCATATTGATGCGCTGATATTTTATGTGCCTCTGACGCCGCATCTAACTTGAAATAATTTACAAGGGCTAATAAAAAAGCAATAAATGCGTTAATCCCTGATAATAAATAAGACCCCCAACTCATATTTTGAACAACTGCAGAAACAACCGTCGCCGCAGTTGAAAGTAAAATTGCGGGCATCATTAATAAATTCAATTTACTCTCGCAAAAATTTTTAGACTCCATATAAATAATTTTGTGCCCTTTTAAGTAGCACGCCAAAATATCAAACGCCGATGAATATTTTTCATTCATGTTCGTATAATATTTATCAATGCTTTTTTCAACATCTATATATTTGAGCTTTTTATAATAAACAACTTTGTTTCCAACTTTGACATAATGCAAACCATTCTTTCTATTTGAACGCTTGCCACCATCTGATTCATACCCACTAACACTTTCATTATCATCAACCTCCTCAACCTCTTCATAACTTTCAGTGTCACTTAAATCACTATTACTATCGCCATAATTATTTTCATCATCGCTGTGAAAACTCTTTTTTTTTTCTATTCTTTTTTCCCTTTTACTTTGTCTTTTTAAGTCTTTCTCTCTTTTCATTAAAGCTAATTTTTGGGAATTTAAAGAACCGTTTTTTTTTAATACAGTCACAAATCCAGATTCAATGTCTTGACCAACAATTTCATTTACATCTTTAATATCTATATCTAATTGAACTTCATTTTCTTCAACTTTTTCCAAATCAATGTTCATTATAATTTATTTATGTATTTTTTATATTATTTCTCTCAATTTATCTTATTATTGTTTTTATTTTTATTTTTATTTTTATTTTTATTTTTATTTTTATTTTTATTTTTATTTTTATTTTTATTTTTATTTTTATTTTTATTTTTATTTTTATTTTTATTATTTTGCATTTTCTAAATTTATAATTTTATAATTTTATAATTTTAATATTGCGTTAATTTATAATGCCATCAAAAACTAGAAGAAATGTTCCTTGGAAGGGCTGGAAAAATGAAAAACCAAGCACACATCAAAGAACTGTTATGTTAAAAAAATGCGGTAAAAAGTGCTTTTTGGGTCCAAAAAAATCATTTCCTATTTGCAAAAAGAATACATGCAAGATTAACAAAAAAGGCTTATACGCTGCTTATGTAAGAGCTCGTCAATACAATAAAAGAAATATCTCTCAAAAAGCAAAAAGACTTTTAAGGAAAATGTGATAACACTCAAAAAAATTGATTTAGATTAGAATATAAACAGATATTTTAATCTAACATTATTTAAAAGCACAAATGAGCGACGACGATTGGGGATTTTTCATAGATTTGGAACTAGACCCAATTAAAAAAGAAAAAGATAAACATCCAAAAAAAGAAAAAGAAAAAGTAAAAATTTATTCTAATAATTTGAGTGTTATTTATGAAGAAGAAATGTGGTATCAGAGAGACGAAAATGATGATACCGATTATAAAAAAGGAACAGAAACTTGGGAATGTTCTGAAGAAAAAGAAAAAAAAACATCTATTGGAGGATGTATGGATAAGTCTTCAGTTATAATTTATTGTGTTATTTGCGCATCATTTATATCTTTAAGCATTCTATTATAAATTATAGTTTATTTCCGCAAATTGTATTACAGACATTATTAAAACAAACTGGCGTGCAACCCTTCAACGATACTCTAGTGTTAATAACTGGTTTGCTGTAAACGAGAAATTTTTCATAATTATCAATTCCACAAGGCGTATTTCCAAATAATAAACCACACGGGTCAATCTTATATTTATAATAAAATGGAGTTGTAACTCCCGTCGCCGGATAAATAGTCGCACTATTTACAGCTGTTGCGCTGAAAATGTTACAAGAAGCATCATTATAACCAACAGTTGTTATAACATTTACATTACCACTTGAACCCGTTAAACTTGGGCCTAAATTTTCGGTAGTATACAAGCCAGAAACCAAATTTGCTTTGTTAAACGCTGGTATAGTTGCACATGTCTCAACAGTTCTAATTAACTTGGCTCGGTCATATAATAAATAATTGTTTTGACTTCCTAATCTTCCAGTAACTTTTAAACTGTTATAATTATTAGCATATAACAATTTAGCCCTTTTATTTTTTAAATAATCACTAGCATAGTTGCTTTCAAAGGTGTTTCCAAATGCTGGTTTTCCTGCGTTATAAAATGTTGGATTTGATAAAGTTCTTGACATCTTTTGTATATTATATTAGCTGAAATAAAAAAATTGATGTGTAAAATAATATAAAAATTTAAAAGCATTATAATAATGAGACGACTTCTAACAAGATGTATTTCAAATTTGTGTCCTTGTTTCACAGTAGAACCCGACGCTAAACGCGACGAATCCCTTTCTGGACTAATTCCAGAACCAAAATATGACTGGAAAAATACAGTCCCCTTTGTTCCTCCACTTGGAAAAGGACATGTAATCAAGGTTTATGATGGAGATACTATTACAATTGCATCATCTTTGCCTTTTCCAGACTCGCCCATATACAGATTCCCTGTGCGACTCAATGGCATTGACACTCCAGAGATGCATGGAAAAAGTGAAGATGAAAAAGAGGCCGCCAAAAATGCACAACAAGCACTAGAAAGGTTAATACTGCATCAAGATGTAGTATTAAAGCATGTTCAAACAGAAAAATATGGTCGTATTTTAGCTGAGGTATATCTAGGGGATATCAATCTAAATAAATGGATGATAGACAACCATTATGCTGTAACTTATGATGGTGGAACTAAACGCGCACCTAAGTCTTGGTTGAAATTTCAAGCAACCGGCGAATATGACTAAAACCATCCCCATCCTAGATGTCATACACAGAAGTAAATGTTAAACAGAAACTATAATCCATGTTGTTCAACTCAATGACCCGACCATACTCATCCAATAGTTGTATATTCAATTTTTGTATATCTACTGGACCAAAATACTGACGAGGCGTAGTAATCAATGACAAATTGCTCTGAGAAGTTGACCCAAATGGACTTGGTTGCGTTGAGATACGTGCCAAAATATTTTTATTTAAAACTGATGAATTAAATGCACTGTAAAACCCATTATTTACATTATTATTATAATCATCCACTACTAAATACAAGTACTTTGATCCAGTCAAATCTACTAGACCTTCGCTAACATAGTTAATGTTTCCGGAATAAATTCCATTTCTAAAACCAAGCATCCAGCCCAACTTCAAAGGCAGTGGATTTGTGGTGTCAGGATTTCCATTAATGTCATTCTGAAAATTCAAAGTAAAATATACTCCTTCATTTCCTGTAGTTACACCTACAATTAACTGCGCACTTCCGCTACCAGTTCCATCAATATTATAAATGAATTGAACAAAATTCAATGCGGTAACAATTACCGTGCAATAATTATTCAAATATGCTACAAGAGATTCAGGTGTATAATTTCCATCAGGAATTGTTATAACATAATTTACACCAGTTGATTCTCTTTTAATAGAAAAAAAGTTATTACCTCGTTGTTTTGAAATGTTGAAATAACTAAAAGGCATTTCAAACGCCGCCAATTGCATTTGCATAACGCTTGAAAACTTAATCGGCAAATCAAAGTGAAAATTGGAGGATGATGAAGTATAATAATTTTCTCGGAAACGAGTGTCAATGTTTAAATTTTGCTTAGTAGTTCTCTTTTTCAAAGGATTAATAACTCCGGGAAAAAATTCTCCGGGATAAGAACTAGCAAAAGCTGACTTGGGTTTATCAATAATAAAAGTGTTTCCAGCTTCAGTAGTTGCGCTATCAAGGAGGTTTGGGTTCATGTTATAAGCATTTGCCAACTTTTGGACAATATGCGATGAATTTAATTGAGCGGCCAAAACCTTTTTTGCTTCATCTAAAAATATCATTGTTTTCATGCGAACATTTTGCTCAATGCTTTTGTCAGACGAAACATTGTCTCTTAATTGCGCGCATTTCTGTTCAATCGCGTTTGAATCATAGCTCCCAGGTTTCAAATTAAATATTTCTTCTAATTCTCCCTTTTTGTAATTATCAATGTTTAAATCAAAGCTCATATACTATAAAATAATATAAAATAATGTATTTAACTAGAAAATTTTTTAGTTAAAAGTAAAATATGCAAGACAATGCAACACAATGCAACACAATACAAAAACTCTACTACATTATCCCATGTAAATCAATTTCAGATTCGCTGACATCATCATCAAACTTTGACTCATTACAAGAAACAAACACATTTGATTTTGCATCAATTTCATCGTCCTCTGTCCATCTAGGTCCAACTAACGAAGTCACCATTTTCTCCATTTCTGCATCGCGGTTATTGCAGTCCGTAATCCGATGTCGTTGTTCCAAAACAAGATCTCCCAACCGATGCAACTGAAATTCAAGATTTTTAATTCTCCGTTGATCTCGTGCAGAATTATACTGAAGAGCCGCAACATGTCCTTCAAGAAGTGAAATTTTATTTTTATCATCATTTGATGCATTTTGCAGTCCCAAAATATGTTCATCCTTCTCTTCAAGCCTGGCAGCAATCTGATGAATATTCAAATTCGTTTCAGGAATCTTTTTACAAGTCATCGGCCTCAAAATCAAATATTCACAATCATTAAACCAAAGCTGATAACTTCCACTACGATGCATTTCATTAGAGATGGTATCAACAATATCATTATTATTTACAGATTCAAAGTGCACAAAAGCGCACATTGTCCCTGCTGAATTTTTAAAATAGTCAACGCGACTCACAATACCAATACAGTTCTCCCAAAAAACCCGTGATATTTGTTCTTGACTCATATTCCCAATTGCAGGAATATATAACGAATAATATTCGCTAATTTGATATCTGGTAGACATCTTTCTGTAAATGATAAAATAATTTGAATAATAAAAAAGAAATCAATTTTTTTATAACCACTAAAAACAAACAAGAACCCCCAAAAACAAACAAGAACCCCCAAAAATAAAAAAACCCCCAAAAACAAAAAATACAAATGTACATGATGCCTTTTTGTTATTAATTTTTTATTTACTTACCTTTTACATTTGCACCAGCGCCGGCATGTCAGAGTAGTCAGCGTCCTCATCATCAACAAGCGACTGCATGAGCTCGTCTTGAGCGTCTTGCTCCAAAACTAAGACGCGCTCCTCAAGCTCGGCGATCCGCTCCCAAGAGGACTCTTCAAGCTCCTCAAGACGCTTCTCTACAGCGGCGAGCTTGTTCTCAAGAATTGCTGCGTAGTCAGACGAGACAAACTCAGTCTCTTTTTCCTGAGACTTAGGAGTCTTGACAGCGGTGTTCTCAAGCACAATCCAGTACCAAGGCTCGTCGTAGACAACTCTCGCGTCCTTGTCGGAGTTCGTAACGCGCTCCTGAAAGTGCGCCACGGTGTCGGAATCGTACCACAGGTTAAAGTGAATGTAAGCAGCGTTGTAATTCTTGCCGTTCTTATCTGTCTTGGGAACAAAATCCACACGACTGACTTCTCCCAAGCGGAGGGCTGAGAAAACCTTGGATACGCGCGCCTCCGTGATGTTGGCGAACATGTAGGGCACAAAGAGGCTAAGTTGTTGATTGATGGAAGACATGGTTGAATACCGAAAGAACTGGAATGATTTACCAAACACTTACAACCAAAAAAGTTTTTCAATTTTTTTTTGAGACCACCCAAACAAAAGTTCACTCAAAATTTTTTAAGGCGTCTCGTCCATCAACATAATAGCCATAGCGGCATAATTATGCAAGTCAATTAATGTGTCCCTAATTGACTCATTATTAACTAATGTAACACCATTCTTAGAGACGCTTAACAACCTCTGAATTTTATCACCGAGTCTAACAATAACTCCGACTGGGCCATAATTTGCAAACGCGTCGCCATAATCAGCGTTTTTCTTTGCGAATAACTCAAGACCCTCTTTCTGAATATTTGCCATTTTAAAAATGCGTGTTTCCTTATTAAATGATGCTTTAAATAATTCTTCTTGTTGTTTAGAACTTTCGTAAGAACCGCTCATATAAATAAATATAAACCTAGTTTTTATATTTATTTTTAACTTGTTTTTTATTTATTTTTAACTTGTTTTTTATTTGTTTTAAGTTTTATTATAATCTTTTTCTACTGGCCAAATAACCCGCTGCACTTGTTCCAATCTTTCCATAACCACTGTGTGGTTGGTAAATATAAGAAGTGTGATTCTTTGTGTAACACAATGTGTTGTTACAATTATTCATTCTAATGGGGTAAAACTGAAAAATTGGCGCAGATGAACTGAAAAAATTAGCACGACCAACTGGAGGAACACCAACTGATGACATTCTATACTATAATAATACAGGATATTTTTATTTTTTAAAACTCTCTACTTACCACAAGATCCGCATCCGGGTTTGGCATTAGAAATTCTGTTTACCATGCTATTAAAACCACCCATTTGAAACGCTCTAAACTGTTGACCCTGATTTATTACAGTGTTCAAACTGGCGATATTATACTGTGGAATTTGAACCGCGTTACCGGCTGGACGCAATAAATTTAATCCTAATCGTTGAGGCATTATAGATTATAGTTAGATAAAAAATCTTGGTATTGAGCTGGCAATAAATATTTAACATAGTTAAACAGATTATAAGTTCCATTTGCACCTTGAAATTGATTTAATATATAACAACCTGTAGTAAGCGAGCCAGCAGTAGAAACAACACCATTTGCGGCTAGACTGTTGTTGCAATTGCATGGGAAATATACAAGCAATTTATCTGTAGTAGTTGTGGAAGTAGTTCCATCATCAAATCTAACTGTTACGGAATATGGACCAACATTATTCAAATCCGAAGATGGTGTTCCACCACTCGTAATAACAGCGCGAGCATAAACATCCGAAGAATTTAATGCATATGCAGTATTACCAACTCTAAATACAAAACCTTCAAATAATAACACAGGATTAACTAAAATGGCGTAAACTTTAGATAAATCACTAGAGTTAATACCATTTCCAATAGGACAACCGCAATTATCTCCAACAATACTTGTTTTCATGGTTTTGCCCCCATAAATTGGGAAGGCTTTATTAAATGGTAATGGTTTTCCAAATCCAGGAGGAATGACCCCGCGGCGAACTGGTCCCTTTCCTTTTAATCTATTCAAATAGCGGTCATATGAATTATGTTTAATATCAACGCCAGAACCTCCAGGGCATCCAGCGCCGGGTCTGCAGCGAGTAATAGAATGTTTTGTGCTGCTTCCGTGATAAAAGCTACCACCGGTAACAATACTGGGCTGAACATGACGAACAGCACGGTCGCTCATTTGATTCCAATTAACATTTGCAAATTCTTTCACGGGCCTCTGATAAACAGTTAAAGCTCCTAAATCATGAGTATATAAAGAAGCTGGCACACGAACAGTGTTTTGAATAATCTTTAATCTTTGATATTGAGACGCTGGGTCTACAGCAGACAAGTTAGAGTTACATCCAAAAGATCTACATATAGTTGCTGGTTGTTTTTTAGTTGAATTAGTATTCTGTGACATATAAAATACTGTGATATTTTATTTAAAAATTGATATTAAAATTGATTTCATTAAAAGAGATAATCAAACTCCAAACTTATAACCTCAGAACTTAAGATATGGAAGAAGCTCCAAAAAAACATAGTTGCACATATTGCGGAAAACAATACACAAGAAAAACTTCACACGAAAGGCATGTTATTTTATGCGAAATCTTTTATCAAACCAAACATGAAAAAACTTGCGAAGAAGAAGAAAATAGCAATATTCCTTCAACAAAGCAGTTATATAAGATTATTCAAGAACTGGCTATAAGACAACAAACAATGGAACAAAAACTGAATGACATGCAAAAATGGGTAGAAACTAAAAAGAAAAAGATTAATGTGATTCAATGGTTAAATTCAAACAAAAAACCTAATGTAAATATGGATAGTTGGATTAATTCTATTCAAGTGACTGAAGAACACATACAGGTTCTAATAGAACACAATATGATTAAAACATTGAGTGAAATAATGCGCAAGAAAGCGACAAGTGTAATGGATGATACTTATATTCATCCATTATTCTGTTTAACTCAGAAAGAAAATCTGTTTTACAGTTATAATTCAGACGAGGATGTATGGACAAAATTTACAACAGACGATTTCATTGTTATGTTGAAAAAGATTCACAGAAAAATTTTGATAGCATTATGTGAATGGTATGATAAAAATATAGAGAGAATAAATGGCAGCGACAAGATGCAACTTCTATACAATAAAACAATGATTAAATTGATGGGAGCAAATTTTACTCAAGACTCACAAATCTTGAGTAAAACAAGAACAGAACTATATAACAATCTTAAAACGGATTTGAAACATATTATAGAATGCGAATTTGAATTTTAGTAGGGAACCAAGGTCATCAGAAATCCGAAGGATTTCCAGACCCTTTTGCTTCGCTACGACCCCTCCTTATAATGTTTTATTTTTTGGCACCACCTTTTTCACCAACTGTGCCTTCGGGAAGGTGGTTAGACAATGGGGAAAGAGGGTTGCATAGCAATACCACAAATTCCGGCGTCATTTACACTTTCACTGCGCTCAATCTTGATATAACCATCATCTCCCCATGAAGCACCCCAAGAATTTTTTACCAACCAATACTTAATACCGTCTTCCTCACCATATCCAACGATAAGAACCCCGTGGTCCAAAGTTGTGCCGCAGGAATCGCTTGTAATAACACCACTCTTGTAAGACTGGAAAAGCTTAGTCTCAGCGTCCAAAGCAATGCTAACAGGTCCAACGAGAGCAACGGCCTCCTTCAATGCGACTTGGTTATTGGGAGGAACATCGGCGCACGCGTTAATAGTAACAACTGGTTTGCAGCTCTGGCATGAACCTCCGCTTTGGGTAACACCACTAGTGTAAGGATATGATTCTTCGGAACACATACCAGTGTCAATTGCATATTGGAAAGCGTTATCCATGAGGCCACCCTTGCAACCAAGATTGCCATATCTCTTGGAGCAATCCACCAACTGTTGCTCAGAAATACTTACCATGTCATTGGTTTTAATAGCCCAAGCACCCTCCATGGCACCACTGGCGGAAAAAGACCAACAAGATCCACATTGACCTTGATTTTTTACGGGAGTAACAGCTCCATGCTCGCGCCAATCCCATGAATCAGGTACAACCTTTCCAGTGGGATCGTAAGCATTGCAACTGGATTTTTCAACCTTTGAACCCAAAAGTCCGCCAGCATAATCCGCCTTAAACTCCTCAGGCGTCAAATCAGTGAATTGATTGACACCCATGGTATAGTTTCTGTCGTGAATAGCATTATGCTCAAAGATTTCCTTCAAGTTTTGTCTGAAAATATCAAAACGCTTTTCAAGAGCCTCCAAAGACTCGTATTTCTTCTCAAACTTTTTGAGGAAACCGGTAAACTCAGACCATTCGTCATGACGATTCAAAAGATTGGCATTTGACGCTCCAAACGCCAAAGCCAAAAAGATACCACCTGTAACAATATTGGCAAACATCTTATTATATATGTGAATAAAATGTTTTTAATGCAAAAATTCAAAATCTATCCCCCCCTCCCATCCCCCTCCCCCCCCCAAAAAAAAAAATATTAGACTATTTTAAACTTAAAGAAACGCCCGCCGACCGACCTAAAAATACTTTGCAAGAAATTCGCTAGGTGTCATAATTGGGATTCCCAATTTCCTAGCTTCCGACGCTTTTCCTGTATCCTCATCCGCACTCTTTGCAATTACAACCACCGTATTTTTACTAACAGATGACCCCAAATTTGCTCCAACTGATTTCAACGCTTCTGCAACATTTGCATCTCTAATACCAGTCATAACAACAGACTTTTTATACAAAGGATGGCTTGTATCTGTAACAGCAACAACTGGAGGCGCGCCAGTCAATTTGCTCTGCAACCCACACTCTTCAATAAACTTGATAAAATCTGGAATTTTATCTACAAATGCTTCAGCTGTCTTAGAAGCCATGCCTTTAATACCTGCAATTTTCTTCACCTTTTCCGCCGGAGACTCCCCAGAAGTTAGAACATTTGGATAAGACTCCAAAATTAATTCAACTCGTTTATCGCTGAATCCTCTGCCAAATATATTAGATGCGGAGATAAGCGTAATGATAGACGCCTCGGCCATCTGCTTCTGTATTCCTTCATAAATCTTTGTAGCCAATTTTTCCTTGAACCCTTCAACCTTCAAGAAATCGGCCTTTGTCATATGAATAACCTTGGGGACAGTGTCAAAACCTGCCGCAATAATGCGCGCAATATTTCCGCTGCTCAATCCATCCACGCCGATTCCTCTGAAGAATCCAGTAATATTTTTCTCTCTAACCGTTGTATCAGACCCCGCATCTTCAAGCATAATATCAACATGTGTATCATTCCACTTATAAGGAACACTGGGCATTTTGGCTTGTTCTGCCGGTGTAGTTACACTGCGAATGTGTGGTATAACATCACCACTTCTAATAATTTGAATCAACGCTCCAACACCAATCTTGTTTTGTTCAATAAAAGCCCCATTAAATCCGGTTGCAAATTCAATCTTGACACCACCAAGTTGAACCGGTTCAATTTGAACACGAGGTTTCAAATAACCGTCCTTACTAGGATTCCACAAAACATCAACAACTTTTACTTCTGCAATTTGGTCTGACAGAACCATTTTAAATGCAAAAGAATGTGCGGGGTTTCCAGATTTTCTTGGGTATAACTTGTCATCGGTTACAATAACTCCATCAATTTCATACAAATAATTTTCTCTCCATTTCACTAATACCTCAGATAAAAGGTCGTTTGATAAATCCTTTGGCATGACCGTTTTATTCAAAACTGTTTCAAATCCTTTTTCCATGAGTAGTTTCATTTGTTCTGACGGTTTTAACTCGGGTGAAATGACCTCATAGGCAACAAAATGCAAATCTTTGACTTTTTCATCCAAAGTTTGACGATTCACAATTCCTGCGACAAGATTTCTAGGGTTTGCAAACTTGGTTGCGTATTTATCCAAGAATACATTTTTGGGTATAATAAACTCTCCACGAACAGCAATCTTGCCTTCAGAGCTAGGAAATCTCAAATAAGGAATAAGATGACTGACATCTTGCCCAACTTTTCCATTACCACGCGTGTATAATTTGGATGCACCCTTCCCATCCACGACATATAATCCACTCACACCATCTAGTTTGCACGAAAGAACATAAGGGCCAACAAATCGCGATTTCCAAGATGCAAGAGCTCCGGTGTCTGGTTTAATTTTATCCATAGATGCCATTTCGTATGGCAAGTTCACTTTATTTTTTTCAATAATGGGTGCGCCGACTTCTTGTAGAATTGCGCTGGTGGGAAATTTCTGTTCCAAATACTCTTTTAAAATGTCGTATTCATTGTCGGTCATTAAAGGTGTCTTATTAAAATGGTAAGCTTTGTTAGACTCTTCAATCATAGAAGACAATTCCGGTTCTCCTAGGGCTTCCAAGACATGAATACCATTTTTTTTGAACTGTTTAATGAGTTCAATTGCCGCGGGATTTTCCTGCGCCAACGCAACAAGGCCTTCATCTTCTAGGACAAGTTTTAAAGCCTTCTTCAAAGTTTTTGGTTTTTTTTCTGGTGCACCTTCATCCTGTAGCAAGGCATTTTTCACTGTTTTTGTCTTCTTTGACACAACCACCTGAGGAACTATAACAGCCTCCGGTTCCACATCCACCTTACCAATGTTCTCCTTCAAAACCATGGCGCGTCCGTCTACGCGTTCCACCGGCTCCTTATAAACCATTCCCAAGAAATCAAATATATCCTCCTCAGTCTTGAATTCATTTGGCACCAATTCGCCTTTCACGGCTTTCTCTCCTTTTATCTTTGGTTGCATTTTGGACATACCATGCTCATTCAATGAAAATCCTAGCGCCAAAGCTCGCCCCCTCATAACTGTGTTGAAAATCTTACTCCCAGTAAAATATAACACGGAAAATGGGTATTTTTTTGGGCTCGTGTATAAGAAATCTACGCGACGAGCAGCATCAGCCCCTGGAAGCTTCGCAATAACTAGACACTTTGTATCTCCTCTTGACAACACTTCTAATATAATCTTCTGTTTTACAAGCTCGTCAACAAATTTTCTAAAAACTTCTCCAGTCTTGGATGTAATAATCATGTCAATATCGCCAGAACTCTTTGCTCCGCGACGATAACTTCCCACAATCTCAAACTTTGCATCTGAACCTAAACCAGCGACTTTTGCAAAAACATCCTTGAAAATCTTATCATATTGGTCTATCTCTTCGCGTGGAATACGCTTTAAAATATCCTCGTAATATTTGAGTCCAACCTTTTGAGTATCATTCAAAACTTGGTCCTGTTTTTCTCTCAATTGCGCAATTGTGGTAATACCAGAATCCACCAATTCCTTGGCTTTCTTTGGTCCAATTCCATAAACTTCGCCTATAATATTTATAGGATTCGTCTTTTCTCTCTCCAAAATACGCAGAGTTCCTGTTTTAACATACTCATTCAATTTTTCCATAATAGTGTCGCCAATCCCAGGTTTACCCTTTAACTGAGCTGGACTAGTAATATCACCATTATATTGCATGATTGTTTCTTGGGCCTTTTGATAGGCTCTTGCGCGGAATGGCTCGCCTTGTTTCAGCATAATACCTGATAATTTTTCCATTAAATCAATAAATTGTTCATTCAATCTAGGCAGTGACTCCATTTTATGGATTTCTTCTTGGTCTACCTTTAAATCTGTTAAGGGGGTCTTATTCTTATCAATTTTTTTTGATTCTTTTTTTTGTTCCTTTTCTCTCTCTATTTCTACAGGAAGAGGAGATAATACGCCAAATGGTGCGGATATTGTCTTTGCTAGGTCTAATGCTTCTGACGCTTTGTCTTCAAACTCTTCAACCAATTTAAAAACCGGTTTCCTTTTCGGTTTTTTAATTATTTTTTTTATTTTTTTATCCATACCACCTACATATTTTTTGTGTCTTAATTTGATTGTTTTTTTATTAAATGCTCTTTTCAAAGACTTTTTTATATATTTTCTTAGTGTTCTCTTCATGTATTATTCTTATATTATTTTCCAAACCGAAATAACCTATTCAAATCGCGGCCTCCATTTTTACCCAAAATTGGTGATATTCCAATGCTTGAATTTGAAAACATCATCTTGGTTGATTTCATATTTTTAATTCTTTGTTGTTGTTCCAATGCCTTTAAATAATTTGCAGCAACCATTTGTCTATATTGTTCTTTGGACATAATTGGGACCTCTGGTGTCTGTTGTTGTTGAAATTGCTGAAACATTTGTTGCTGTTGTCGCATTTTATCAAAGACATTATTTTGATGTAACCCCCGTTGCTGTTGCTGTTGTTGCTGTTGTTGTTGCTGTTGTTGAGGTTGAAATATTTTTTTTGAATGTTGCTGATTATTGTGTGGAGCAGATGCTGGATTAAAATTGTTTGATTTAATATTCTCAGCCGTAACATTTCTAGTTATTTGTAATTTTCCATCAACAACTTTCATGTTTAAAGATGATAATATGTCATCATAAGTAACTTTTCTTGGCGGAGGGGGAACTACATTGTTTGCTAGAGAGCCACGATTTTTATAAGCCATTGTAGTGATTCTAGGCTGAGGAACTCTGGAGCCCAATGGTTTATGAGGGGCTGGAGTAAACAAACCGGCTTCATCAATTGACCCAACATCTTCAACATCATCGTTTAAATCATCGTTTAAATAATCAATTTCAGTAACATTCAAATTCATGTTTGTTATATATATTTATTCCACCGAAAAAATGAAAATATAACTCACTTATTTTTTATTTTTTCATAATAATCTTACAAAAAATATTTGCAAATAACTCATACATAACCCTAAAACATATTCAACGACATTTTTATCTTTATAATTGTCCTTATCAATGGTTTACGGTAAAGGTTCAATTAGAGGTCTTTTAAGTGTATTGCATAAAATCTAATGATTTTGTGGTCTTGTTCTTGTTTGTGTTTTATATATTTCACGATTTTTTTAATATATTTTAAATATAATGGCAACTTATATTCAAAATAAAGGCGTTACTCAAACCGTTTTTTCAAATAATAATCACAAAACTAGAAATGAAATAAAATGGAAGGCATCTTATGATGGTGACCGCGCAAAAATTAGGGTGAATTTTAATGACAATGGTAGAAAAAATAAATATCGCATGCAATTAAATAATCAGGATTTAGCAAATTTATTAAGCATTCCGGCTGTTAATAAGCCATTGGAGTCTAGATTGCACCAAGATTTCTTAAGTGATTTTGATTTTTTAGATGAGGAAGATATAGAATTATTGCCGCAAGCTCAGACTCCAATTCAACCCATTCAGATTCAACAAGATCCTTCTTGTTATAAACCTCGCACAGAATATTCTCCAGAATCAGCTCTATTCAGATTTACAATTCCAGATTCAAGGGATAAAAAAGAGGCATTAAAATCGCAATTTCACGCACCATGCCCATATAATAGTGACATTTGCAGTTTACCAGAAATAACTTCACTATCTTCTTTAAAAACACTTTCATCAGAGCCTTTGACAAATCAATTAATATCAGAACCAGAACCAGAACCAGAACCAATCTTAAAACCGGCATCAGAAGAAATTGCTCGTCCAAGATTAACAAAACGAGAGAAAAATGCGAGACTTAAGACGCCGTCGCCAAAAACTCTCAGAATTCATTACACTACAGCGTCAGTAAAAGGCCGCGGAACCCGGCGCAAAAAAAAGCAAAATAAGTTCGCCAAGTTTTTTAAGAAACTTTTTTAAGAAGTGTATCCAAAACCGTCTTATCATTATCTGACAACGACCTTTCTCTCTTATTCTTATTGTATTTAAGTACCTTGTCTTTTTCAATGGTGGTAAGATAATATTGTGATGCATAAAGTAAATTGCACGCGATCTCATCATCATAAATGCATTCAATGTGCAAGTCTTTCATTTTCTTTAATCTCTTTAAAAAATTTGCACAACTGAATGTTTCCGACTCGTCAAAATTTACTACAATTACGCAATGGTTTCTTGGAATTCTGCAACGACCTTCCATTTCGTAAAGATAATAATAGTGGTCGCAATTAGAATCCAACGCAAAGTCGGTAATTTCTCTCTTCAGTTCCGAGACATTTCTGTGTTTCAGCATATTGAAGGAAACCTCAATATTATACCCCATTACTATAGTTAAAGATTTTTATTGTGTTGGTAATTTTAAACTGATTCGTGTTTTAATACCAGTCTATCTTCATGCTTTTGTAAAAGTTTTTGAAAAGTATGAAAATTAAAATATAAAAGAGACGTTATATATTATATAACAATGTCATTTAGACAATTTGGCGGATTAAATTATTCAGCGAAGAACAATATTATTACAAACCAATATTCTAATAGTGGAAATTTTGGTATTACTGATACACTCGGCCAACCAAATTCAAAAATTGTTAGTCAAAGTCACATAGATATGAGTGCAAATTCTGTTTTGCATATTGGAAGACTCTATTTCATGGATGGAACCGTTCAATCCACAGCAGCTTCAAACACAATCACTGCAACTACTTTTCCAGCCGGTATTGTTGTTTCTGGTGGAAACATTAGTATTACTTCAACATCGCAGGGTGATATAAATTTTAATAACAATGGCAGTATTATTAATGTAAATAGTATCAGTGCAAATGGTACAATATCCGCTGCAACTTTCAATGGTAATCTTGTGGGTGGTGCAAAAGGTTCACTTGTATATCAAAGCAATTTAAACTCAACTGCTTTTTTGGGTATTGGAACGCAAGGACAAGTGTTGACTGTTAATTCTGGAATCCCTGCATGGACTTCGCTAAGTTTAAATAAACTTACAACTTCAATTGTAGGATCTCAGATTTTGTATCCAGTAATGGCTGAAGGTGTTGGTGCAGATAAAACTCCGCACATTGATACAAATTCATTCTCTTACAACGCTTCAACAACAACATTAAATGTTGGTGGAACAATTAGAGCAAATATATATTCTGGTAAAGATGGTACAATACCACAATTTTCTGGCGGAGCTGCTGGCTCAATTCCATATCAATCTGATGCAAACAAAACAAATTATTTAACTGCACCAGAAAATGATGGGTCAATGCTAGTATACGATAAAAATGGTAAAGCTCCGATGTGGGTTAAAGCCGGATCAACAACATTTAAGGTTTCTGATGTTTCTTCCGACGACTCCACTTATTATTTACTTATGTCAACTGGTACAGGTGAAGGAAAATATCCATTTATTGATGAAACGCAGACTCCATTTTCTTATAAACCATTAAGTGGAATTTTAACTGTTCCATCTTCGATTAACTGTAGTTCTACTAGTTTTAATTTATTAAATACAAAAGCAACAACAATCAATTTTGGAGGAGCCGCAAATGAATTAACTATTGGTTCGGACGCTTCGGGATCAATATTAACTATAAGAAATCCCGTAATAGCAACCAGTCAAGCATCCGTAGAGTTATTAAATACAAATGCAACAACAATAAAATTTGGAGGAGCTGCAACCGCAATTAAAATTGGAAAATCCGATGCAAATGGACAGGTAACAATTAATAGCACAAAAGAAGCATCAACAAGTTCAACAAGTGGTTCCCTTGTAGTAGCTGGTGGCATTGGAGTTGGTAAAGTTTCCTATTTTGAAGAGACAATTAAAGCGAAATTATACAGCGGTCTTAATTCGGCCGCTACTACTTTCACAATACCGCAATTTGCGGGCGGAGCCGCTGGATCAATTCCATATCAAACTGCTGAAAATGTTACATCTTTTTTTGGAATTGGAACAGCCAATTATGTTCTCAAATCTGATGGATCAGCACCTGGCTGGGTTATTCCTACAATTTGGCCGTCAGACGTACCATCATCTAATGATGTTTTTTACCCAGTCATGTCTCTTAACACGGGATCTAACCAAACGCCGTATATTGATAAAACGACAACTCCATTTTCTTATACACCTTCCAGTGGAACTTTAACGGTTCCGACTGCTATTGGCACAGTTAATGCAAGTTTTGATTTATTAAATTCTAATGCAACAACAATAAACTTTGGAGGAGATGCGACCGCAATTAGCATTGGAAAATCCGCCGCAACTGGACAGGTAACAATTAATAGCACAAAAAATTTGGCAATTACAACAACTACATCGGGTAACTCTACGACAACTACGGCTGATGCGGCTCTTGTAGTAAAAGGCGGCATTATCGTAGATAAAGAATCATTATTTAATAATAAAATTAGAGCAACTAGATATTGTGGTATATCTGGATCAAGCGACACATCTCCGCCGCAATTTGCTGGCGGAGCAGCTGGATCAATTCCATATCAGACTGCTGAAAGTACTACAGCTTTTTTGGGAATGGATTCTTCAAAAGCCAATTATGTTCTTACGGTTAAAGCTGATGGAACCGCCCCTGTCTGGTCAGCACCAGCGCCAGGGACGGCTACAATGGCTACAAATCTTTCTGGAAGTGTTGTATATTCAATTCCGTATCAAAGTGGTTCAGGAACTACTAGTTACATTACAAATGGATCAGCCGGTCAAGTCCTTACAGCAACATCTAATGGTGCTCCTTCATGGTCAGCAAATATTGCAGGCAATGCTGCAACGGCTACAACAGCTACAAATCTTTCTGGAACTACCACAAATTCAATTCCATATCAAAGTGCTTATGCAACTACCGGTTTTATTGAAAATGGAACAACCGGTCAAGTCTTTACAGCAAAATCTAATGGTGCTCCTTCGTGGTCAACTAATTTTGCAGGAAACGCAGCAACAGCAACAACAGCAACAACAGCAACAACAGCTACAAATCTTTCTGGAACTACCACATATTCAATTCCATATCAAAGTGCTTCTGCAACTACTACTTTTTTGAGCCCTGGAACATCTGGCTATGTTCTTACAACCGGTGGAACAAGTGGTGTTCCGTCTTGGACAAATGCAACCGACGCAAATACAGCAAGCGCAATTGTTAAACGAGACGCGAATGGTGATTTTTCGGCCCGTACAATAACAGCAAATCTCATTGGAACGGCAACATCGTGCAGTGGAAACGCGGCAACAGCTTCAGCAATTACAACTACTTCTATTAACGATAATACAACTTGTTATTTAGTTATGACAAATACTACAGCAGGAAGTGGAAAAACTTTATACGTTGATGATACGACAGGTTTATTATCGTACAATCCTTTTACGGGGCTTCTGACTTCTACAAGTTTTAATGCATCATCAGATTACCGTATTAAAGAAAACCAAAAAATATTAGACGACGAAT
>Ga0214921_10004673_pt1 | contig 19946 bp, 18 predicted proteins | sample LL1505_MetaG_FD_177992 | JGI IMG/M metagenome (GOLD analysis project Ga0214921, IMG submission 177992) | Freshwater microbial communities from Lake Lanier, Atlanta, Georgia, United States - LL-1505 | ecosystem: Environmental > Aquatic > Freshwater > Lake | place: USA: Georgia | collected...
TTTAACAACTTTAGAAAATTAAAGGTTAGATATGAAAAAACAACTTCAAGCTTTCTTGGGTTACATTGCCTTGCGGCTAGTTTGATTGTGTTTAGAAGGGTTATTGTTATTTAGGGATAGGTTCTTAATTGTGATAATTGGTATAAGCTAATCTTAGTTCAGGATGGCGGTTGCGTGCAATAGGATAATTACCATAAATACATAATTTCCCTTTGATTCATTGTTTTCTAGCTATAAAACTAGTAAACTTATCCACCAATTCTTCCAACTTAATTTAAAAAATGACAAAAACAATCCTCGCAATCGGCAACGCTATTATTGACATCGTATGCAAAGTTGATGATGAATTTTTAACTAAAAATAATTTAGTTAAAGGCTCAATGTCCTTAATCGATGAAGCAACTGCTCAAAAATTATCAAATTTAAAATTTGAAACTGTCACCTCTGGCGGCTCTGCTGGCAATACCATCGCAACTCTTGCTGAGATTGGCGTTAATTCAGCCTTCATTGGAAAAGTTGCTAATGATGATTTTGGGAAAAAATTTATCAGCGAAATTTCTAGAACTGGTGTGAAATTTTTAAACAAGAATTTTTCCATTCAATCTTCCGCCAAATCCTTTATTTTACTTACTCCAGACGCTCAAAGAACCATGTGTACTTTTTTAGGCTGCGCTTCTGAAATTACTGAAGATGATATTGATGAAAAATTTTTTGAAAATGTTGAAATGCTTTATCTGGAGGGATATTTGTGGGATTCTCCAAACACAATTTTAGCTCTAAAAAAAGCCATTAATTTAGCTAAAAAAAATGCTGTAAAAATTGCCTTTTCTTTATCAGATAGTTTTTGCGTATCTCGCCATAAAGACGATTTTTTATCTCTTGTTCAAAATGATTTAGATATCTTATTTGCCAATGAATATGAAGCTTTAGAGCTTACTTCGCAAAAAGAATTTTCTCTTAAAAACTTAGCTGACTTTTTTAAAGTAAAAAAAGACCTAATTGCAATTGTCACCAGATCTGAAAAAGGCTGCGCTGTTTTTGAAAATAATAAATTTTTTGAAAGTTCAGCTATGGAAATTGAGAAATTAATAGATACAACTGGCGCTGGAGATGCCTTTGCAGCAGGCTTTTTTTATGGGTTAACAAATAATTCTGAATTAAAAAATTCAGCAGAATTTGGCAATATTTTAGCGTCAAAAATCATTCAAAAACTTGGCGCTAGATTTACTGAAAATGAAATTAAATCATTAACTTTTGTAAAAAAATAACAATCGCTTCATCCTTGAATTCTCATGATTCGAGGATTTCATGAGATCCTCGACGCTTACTCGTCAAGGATGACAAGTATTTTTTATTCACAAACTCAGCTAAAACTATTAAAACTTTTATGACACTTTGGACGAAACAAGAATTAATTTCAGCTTTAAGAGATGAGTTTATAACTCATAATTTACCTGATAAATTATCGTGGGAAGCCTCAATTTATGAAACCATAATTGATAGCCGCAAAGCAGCCAAAAATAAGCTTTTTATAGCTTTAAAAGGAGAAAATCATGATGCTCATAACTTTCTTGATCAAGTTTTTGAAAATGACTGCGAAATAGCAATCATTCACCGTGAAGAGGATTTTGAAAAATTCAAAACTCCTTTATCAGAAAACAAAATACCAAAAAACAAAATGCCAAAAAACAAAATGATTTTGGTAAAAAATACTTTTGTCGCTTTATATAAATTAGCAGAATTCTCTCGAAATAGAAGTTCAGCCAAAATTATTGGCATTACGGGAAGCGTTGGTAAAACTGGCACCAAAGAGATGTTAAATGCCGCTTTTTCAACTCAAGGAAAAACTTTTGCCACAGTTGGCAATTTAAATAATCACATTGGATTACCACTCTCTTTATGTAATTTTTCTAAAGATTGCGAATATGGAATTTTTGAAATGGGTATGAATCACTTAGGAGAAATTGCGCCATTATCAAATTTAGCTAAGCCGCATTTAGCAATTATAACAAATGTTGGCCCTGTTCATATTGAAAATTTTAAAAATGAAGAAGAGATTGCTATTGCAAAATCTGAAATTTTTTCTGGTCTTGCTAAAGAAGGCATCGTATTGATTAATCAAGATAATAAGCATTTTGAATTTATAAAAGATAAAGCTCTTAATTTTAAGATTTCTAAAAACAAAATTTTTTCTTTTGGTGAAAACAAATCTAGTAATTACCGACTGCTAAACATTGCCATTAAAAGATCTGAACTTTCGGAAGTGAAGGTAAAAACTAAAAATGATATTGAAATTTCTTACGAAATATCCACTTCTCACAAAGCCACAATTTTTAACTCAATCATTGTTTTAGCTTGTTTGGACCTGCTTGGGCATAATGTTAAAAAAGGAATTTTAACTTTCAAAGACCTTGAAAATTCAAAAGGCCGAGGAAAGATTTTTCAAGCCAAATTTGACAATAAAAGAGTTACCATCATTGATGATAGCTACAATGCCAGCGTTCTTTCTATGCATGCTGGACTTGAACATACAATTAGCTTAAAAAACGCCTTAAATAAAAATAGAGTTGTTGTGGCGCTTGGCGATATGCTTGAACTTGGCGACAAATCTTCTGAATTACATGAAGAGGTGATTGGCTATATTCAAAAACTTAAAATTGATTTTGCAATTTTAGTTGGAGAAAAAATGACTTTAGCTGCAAAAAAACTTGATAAAAATATTTGCTCAGTCTTTCCTGATTCGCAAACCGCATCTTTAGGAATTGCGAGTTTATTAAAAGATGACGATATTTTATATATCAAAGGTTCGCGCGGTACGAAAATGGAAAAAATAATTGAAAAAATAAACAACTTGTCATCTTGAGGGAAGTGAAAGATATCATGAGATCCTTAAGGCTTTGCCCTCAGGATGACATGACTGTAAAAAAATAATTTAAAAATCATGCTAAATAGCTTTTTCTTCATTGAGAACATCTGGATCAAATCTTTGATTTGCCTGTGTTCATCATATTTCTTTGGATATTTAGGAATTAAATCTTTCCTCAACTATGCCAATAAAAAACAAATTTGTCGCCAACCAATTAGATCTGACGGACCTCAAACTCACATCAACACCAAAAAAAATACCCCAACCATGGGTGGAATTTTTATTCTACTCTCTACATTGATAACTTCTCTGCTCTTCCTAGATTTAAGCAATCCTTATTTACTGGTTACTCTTTTGGTTTTTGTGTTATTTGGGTTGATAGGACTTGCTGACGACTTGCTTAAAGTTATCTATAAAAACCCCAATGGATTTCGTGGAAGCTTAAAAATCATCATTCAATTCACCATCATTTCTGCTGCCATTTTATGGCTTGGATACAATAATTACAGCTATCTTGATGGCAGAATATTTTTACCAATTGGTCATGGACATTTTATCACAATTGGAATCGCTCTTTATGTTTTATTTGTAACTTTTGTTATTGTTGGGTCATCAAATGCTGTCAATTTAACTGATGGCTTAGATGGTCTGGTTAGTGTGCCTGCAATTATTAATTTAATTTGTTTATTTATTTTAGTTTTTACAGCCTCAAATTCAGACTTAGCTAGGTCTTACAACATTCCTCACATAAGAAATTCACAAGAATTAATTTTCTTTTGCACCTCTTTAATTGGTTCAATTTTAGCATTTTTAACTTTTAATTTAAAACCCGCTAAAATTTTCATGGGCGATGTTGGAAGTTTAGCAATTGGCTCTGCACTTGGCTTAATTGCCATTATCATCAAAGAAGAATTTGTATTTTTTATAATTTCAATTTTGTTTGTTACTGAAGCAGTATCGGTAATTTTACAAGTTGGCTCATATAAATTGCGCAAAAAAAGAATCTTTTTAATGGCACCAATTCACCATCATTTTGAAAAACTTGGCTGGTCTGAAAGAAAAGTTGTTAAGTCTTTCTGGGGCGCTTCTTTTCTGTTTGCAATATTGGGAATGGCGATATTTTTATTTTAAACTTGTTATTTATCCGTCATTGCGGAGCTAGATTTTCTTAGAGCTTTAGCTCTTAAAAAATCTTCATCCGCAATCCACTATTCAACATGGATTGCGGATGAATAATTTCTAAGAATCGCTACGCAATTCTAAGAAATTCTAGCTCCGCAATGACGATGGTAAATAGTTAAAATTCTTTTTTTATAACTCGCAAAATGACAAAAACCAAAAATCAAAGAGTCTTCTTTCTTGGCTGTGGCAAGATGGGTTCAATTATTGCTCAAAATCTTGTTGAAGAAAAGTCATTTGCAGCAAACCAATTAATAGTTTTAAAAACATCACAGCAAAATCAAATTCCAGAATTAATTTACATAAAAAATATCTCTTATTTACCTAAAAACTATCAAGCTGATTTAGTTTTTATTGCCATAAAACCTCAAAATGCTACAGAAATTTTAGAGAAATTTTCTCAAGAAAAAATCTTTCATCAAAATACAATTTTTATCTCAATTTTAGCTGGTAAAAAAATTGCTTTTTTTAGTAAATTTTTTGGCGCAAAGGCTAAAATTATTCGCTCAATGCCAAACCTTCCAATTAGAGATTCTCAAGGAATTTTTCCTTATCTTGCTAATAAAAATGTTAGCAAAGTTGAGATAAAAAATTTACAAAAAGTTTTTAATAATTTTGGTCAGGCTTTTGAATTAAAAAATGAAAAATTATTCGATTACGCAACTGCTCTGTTTGGCTCAGGCCCTGCTTATATTTTTTATCTACAAGAAATTTTTTCTGAAGTTGCTGCAAAATCAGGAATCGAAAAAAATGAAGCTGCTCAATTAGTAAAAACTTTATTTTTAGGAAGCTCTTTAATGTCAGCTAATTCTGATTTGAGTTTTTCTGAACTTCGTAATTCTGTTACATCAAAAGCTGGCACAACTGAAGCGGCTTTGAAGGTTTTACAAAAAAACTCTACTCTTAAAAAACTGTTTCAAGATGCAATTACTTCTGCCGCAGAAAAATCAAAAGAATTAAGCAAATAATGACTGATATTATTGAAATATATACGGACGGCTCTTGCCTTGGAAATCCCGGAGTTGGAGGCTGGGGAGCTATTTTACTTTACAAAGGTCATATTAAAAAAATCTCTGGTGGAAACTCTGCAACCACAAACAACCAAATGGAGTTAAAAGCAGTAATTGAAGCTTTAAAAATTCTAAAGAGACCTTCTGAAATTATTATTTATACTGATAGCCAATATGTTAAGAATGGTCTGACAACTTGGATTAAAAAATGGAAAGTTAATGGTTGGAGAACGGCGGATAGAAAGCCAATAAAAAATTTAGAATTGTGGCAAGAGTTGGAAATTGAAGCGGAAAAACATCAAATTGATTGGCGCTGGGTGAAGGCGCATAATGGAAATAAGTTTAATGAGATGGTTGATGAGTTGGCGCGGCAGGCGGCTTATGATGTGAGGTGATAATTACTTAAATAAAATCAGAATGCGTGAGATCTACCGCCCCTAACCCCTCGTTATCAAGGAGGGGAACTTATGCTTTCGATGCTCAACATCCCTCTCCTTGATAAGGATGGTCTAGGGGCGTTACATAAGACGCACTCAGGTCAAATAATTAACCAAAAAGAAAATCCTTCAAATAATAAATTGCCTCAACACCAAGAAACACAGCGGCAATAGAAACCACAATACCACTGATTCCAACCAGAATTCCCAAAATAACCACCAACCCATCTTTTCCCAAAAGACCAAAAGAAATAATCAACACCCCAAGCCCTGGAATAAAGTTAGATAAAGGCAAAGGTACCGTAACAAATGTGGAGAAAATTAGAATAAAAAATCCAATTACTCTCTCAGCATTTGCTGAAGTCATAAAAAGCAAACGAGGCTTTAGAATTCTTTCAACTTTATGAATGTAAGGCGAAGACTTTTTAGTCAACATTGCCAATACCGATCTTTTTACTGAAAGCTTAGCAAATCTTTTAGGTAATTTTGGCGAAGCATATCCCATCACCATTTGCACCGAAAACACCAATAATGGTAATGAAATAATACTTGGAAATGGAGGTGGAAGAGGAATGATAAGACCAAAAGCAAAAATCATGATTACTAAACCAAAGCCAACAGAATCCATAGCATCGACCAAATCTTTGATCAAGATTCTGTCTGAAGAAGCTTTGTTGACGACATCCTCAATTAACTGAGTTGCAATGATTTTACCTTGACTGGTCACTGAAATTAGTTTTTAAGAATTTTTATCTGTATTTTTTTCTGATTCTGTTTGAGCTGATTTTTGGTTATCTTTTTCATCCCTCATGCCTTGTTTTAAGCCTTTAACGCCTTTACCAAGGTCAGACATTACTTGCGGTAATTTACCAGCACCAAATACCACAAAAACAATCACTAAAATTAATGTTATTTCCCAAATTCCAATAGACATAGTGCTTAAATTTTAGTTTAATAATTCATTTAATTCATTCCATTCACGCAGGCTTAATCCTGAATTTTCTTGGGTTACCGCCTCGCCTTTTAGCATTTTTTTAATCACTTCGATAGCAGCACCAGAAAGCTCTTTGCCATTTTTACGATATTTATCAAAAGCTTCATAGCAATATGGCACCCATTTTTTTACAATATCAAGCATAACTTCAGCGTAAGCTCTAATTTCATATTGCGCATGTTTATCAGCTCTTAGAGCCAAGAAATGCATCAAGTTATGTAAATCAATTTTCCAATACCATTGTGTGTAACAATTAATTGGCAGATTCATGCGAGCTAATTCACGAGCCAAGCCTTCTTTGCCTTCTTCAGCAACTTCGCCTTTGTCATTTTGATTAATCATATCAAGGTAATGTTGATAAGAGTTTTTAGCGTCATTTTTAAGAATTTCTAAAACTTCTTTTTGTTCTTTAGAATTTAGAACTTTGCTTTCATCGCGACCTTGATGATTAACTTTTGATTGGGCTGATAAATTCTCAGCTTTAGGAATGTAGAATTCATCTTCCATTACTGAGTAACGCGCAGAATATTCATTTACAGAAGCTGTACGATGCCTAATCCATTGGCGAGCAATGAAGATTGGCAATTTAATGTGGAATTTTATTTCGCACATTTCAAAAGGAGTTGTATGACGATGAGCAATTAAATAATTGATTAAACCTTTATCAGCGTTAACTTTCTTAGTACCTTGACCATAAGAAACTCTTGCTGCTTGTACAACAGCAGCATCATTTCCCATGTAATCAACAACTCTTACGAAGCCATGATCTAGAACTTCAATTGGTTGATATAGAATTTTTTCTAACTCTGGCGCAACTGGTCTTATAGTTTGACTAACCTGCGCACGTAAAATGTTGATTTCTTCAAGCTGTTCTTTTTTGATAACCATTTTAAGTAATATTATTTAAACTATCCTAATTTAAGATTTTAACTCTTTATTATTTCCATTCCGCTTCATCGCCCCATTTGTCATTCCCGCGTAGGCGGGAATCCAGTACATACTTTATTTAAAAACTGGATTCCCGCCTACGCGGGAATGACAAAGTGGAGTACGAGTAGTAAGAATTAAAATTTCAGATTATTATTCAATTAATTTATACATAGTTTTCCATTTTACAATTTTTTTAATGCCATCAGACATAATAAAATTACCAGACATTCCAGAAACTAGCGGCGTATATCAATTTTTTGATATTAATGACCAAGTTTTATATATTGGAAAAGCTAAAAATCTTAGAAAAAGACTACAAAATTATACTCAAGACAATCGACTTTCTCGCCGAATTGCCAGAATGGTTTTTTTATCGCAAAAATTGGAGCTTATTCAAACAGAAAGTGAAGTTGAAGCCTTATTATTAGAGCATAATTTAATTAAAAAATTTGGCCCAAAATTTAATATTTTACTGCGCGATGACAAAACCTTTCCTCACATTTTAATCAGCAAACATCGCTTTCCCCAAATTTCTAAACATCGTGGCGTTAAAAGAGAAAAAGGTGAATATTTTGGACCTTTCGCCGCTGCCAATGATGTCAACCAAACCATTGATGTTTTAAAAAAAAGTTTTTTGTTAAGAGGATGCACAGACAGTGAATTTAAAAGCCGTACCAAACCTTGCTTGGAATATCAAATTAAAAGATGCTGCGCCCCTTGCGTAAATTTAATTAATGAAGCTGATTATGAAAAATTAACCCAAAATGCCATTGATTTTTTAAGAGGAAAATCTGCCACAGTTCAGGAAGAATTAGCTAAAAAAATGCAAAAATTTAGCGAAGAAATGGAATATGAAAAAGCAGCCTTAGTAAGAGATCGAATCAAATCTTTAACTTCAATTCAGTCAAAACAAAATATTAATATTAGTGAAGTTGATAATGCTGATATCATTACTTTAGTTACCAAAAATAATCAGCTTTGTATTTATATTTCATTTTTCCGCGGCGGCAATAATTATGGCTCGAAGCCTTATTTTTATGAGATTGATGAGACACCTTCAGATGAATTTTTGGCTGGTTTTTTAGGGCAATTTTATCTTTCTCAAACCCCTCCCGAACTTATTTTACTTAATTTAGAAATTGCTGAAAAAGAATTAACTGAGAATTTTTTAACCAATCTTTCTGGTAAAAAAACTATTATCAAAATTCCTAAACAAGGCGATAGATTCAAGATTATCAAAGATCAAGAACAGCTTGCTATGCAAAATCTTGAACAAAAATTAGCACAAAATTTAAGTAATTCTGCCATGCTTTTAGAGGTAAAACAGCTTTTTGATTTAGCAGAAATTCCTAAAAGAATTGAGGTTTATGATAATAGTCACATTAGTGGAGAATATGCGGTTGGAGTGTTTATAACTGCGGGTGTTGAGGGTTTTATTAAAAATGGTTATCGTAAATTTAATATTCGTTTTGATGAAATAAAGAATCGTGATGATACTGCGATGTTGAGGGAGGTTTTGCGTAGAAGATTTAAAGGGATAAAAAATGAAGAGATCCTTCGCTGCGCTCAGGATGACAGTGGTGGATCTTGTCATCCTGAGCGCAGCGAAGGATCTCTTGAAGAAAAAACCACTTCATTTCCAGACCTAATAATAGTCGATGGTGGCTTGGGACAATTAAGTGCAGCAAAAAAAGTATTTAATGAATTTAACATCAAACCAAAATTTGTTTGTATGTCAAAAGGTGAAGATAGAAATGCTGGAGAGGAATATTTTCATCAAATTGATAAAGAAAGTTTCACCTTACCAAAAAACCACAAGGTAATGTATTATTTACAGCAACTGCGAGATGAAGCTCATCGTTTTGCAATTACCACTCACAGAAACAAAAGAGCAAAATCCGTTACAAAATCTTCTTTGGATGAAATTTCTGGAATTGGCAAAGCCCGTAAAAAAGCTTTACTGAATCACTTTGGATCTTTTGAAAAAATAAAATCTGCTTCAATTGAAGATTTGATGAGGCTTGATGGAATAAGCAAATCTATTGCTGAAAAGATTAGGGATTTTTCTAAGAATTAATTTCTACCATCATTTTTTCATCCGACCCTATCTATACCAATACCAGAATCAGGTTTAGAATCAGGTTTTTTGGACGCTGAATTCTTAACACCTAAATCTCTGGTAATTTCTTTAGTCTTACCATAAGCAGCTTTCGCCCCTTTCATCGCACCTCGATTAGCTCTTTTTTGAACGCCATGTAATGCGCCGTAAGTTGATTTCGTCATACCAGCAATAGAAGCTTTCCAATTACTTGATAATCCAGCCCCACCAACCAACTCTTTAGCAAAATCAGTAATTTTATCTAAAAATGTCAGGAAAATTAACATCATGAATGCCGCCTGAATTATTGTTTGAACTTTAGCTTTGTTCATATTCTGAAGAATTGGTAAACCTATTCCAATAACTTCAAGACCAGCAAAATTTTTAACTTCAGAAACTCTAAAAATACAATAAATACTGGTATTTTCAGCATCTCCATTGCAGATAATTTGTCTTTCAGTATTATTTTCGCCTCCAGAAAATTTGGCATCTCCCACTACTGCGATATTAAAGAAGGTTATTAGAATTCCCAAATAAGCAAATAAAATTACTGGCTGCAAAATAAACCCTAAAATCTGCTTCCACCAATTGTCGAAGATGGATTTAGTTCGCGCAAACATGGCAAGAGTTATAGTAATTGGCGAGATATAAAGCAGAATTATTATTGATGTGACGGATAATATAAAAATGTGAAGCGCTCTTACAATAATAGAAAATAAGAAAAAGGCGAAAGATAGAGATGCCACCAAGAACATAATGCCCAAACCTCCAGTTAAAAACCCTCCCAGAATCATCAATGCTAAACGAGGAGCGGGATCGCCAGAACCAAAGCCAATAGCTCTGGAAAGCTTACAATCTAGAGTATCCCATATTCTTAAATATTCTTTTCCAGCTGGATAGGCTGGATTGTCAAATTTAGTGACAACATTGTCATCTGCATAGTTAAATTTAGGGAATTGACACCCATCTTGTTTACTGTCTATTTCGGCTTGAGTTGCCCCTACACCAACTCCCGCACTCTCGTCAATTCTGAGCATGATGTCTGAAATATAACCAGATGTTCCCATCACTCCTTTTACAAAACCATCTTGCCAGCCAGTTCCAAGGGCAAAATAAACAACCAAACTAAGCTTTACCACATAGCCAATAAGTTGTTTTTTATTAAGAGGAGAAAGACCAAGTAATACAGAAAATCCTAAAGCAGTAACTGAAATGATTAGGCCCATTCTAATCGCTGACTGTAGATTATTTTGAATTTGTATAAAAAATGAAGGCGTGGACAATTCTTCTCCAGATCTATATTCATAATTTCCACTATTACATTGCCCATCGCTATTAACAAATTCCGTTGGATCAGAACATTTAGTGTGACCAGCCTTATTCAAAAACATATTTTCCATAGTTTCCTTAAAGCACTGCGCCATAGGAGCGGAGAAGTTACGATTCTTGGTTATCATTAAATTCACTTCATGCTCATATATATTTTGCGTATCGCCTCTTAAATCTCTGCAAGCTGATGAAATAAAAGCACCTTCCAAACCACTTGCTCTAACATAAGGAGGAATTGGCACTTTCGCACAATGATTCATCACCTGACAAAAGTTTTTTAAATCTTTGTTATCATAATATTTTTTAGATTCAGTTCCTCCGCCTAAAGGATGGTTATATGGACAGACTGAGAAAGTTCTAGCGCAAACATAACTTGGGTTTTTGAGACTTGCGTATGTATCGTACCAAACGCCACCAACATTACATCTTGAACCAGTTTCACAAAATTTGTGTTCATAGTCAGATAAAACATCTCCGTTAAAAGAAGCGCGACTTTCTATACAAAGAGTATTTTGACTTCTTTTTAAACAACAATCATAAGCTGCTTGAGCACCTTTATCAGTCTGATCTGAAGATAAAAATCGATAACAAGCATAATTAGAAGCATTTCCTGAGCCAGTCATGTAATATCTCTGCTTATTATCTGTATATCCTAAAGCTTTTGTCCTTGTGTCATCACCCCATGTTGAAGGATTGCCGCATTGATTATCACCATCATCTTCCATTTCTTTACCACCATAAATATATTCACGATAATATTTATTAGTAATATCAAGGCTGCTATTTGTGAGACCGCAATTATTAGTTCCGCCAGGAGCGGTAAAAAGATCTAATAAACATTTTTGATAAGATTTTCCATACATTCCACGAGACCATTTTGTACCAGTAGTAATCTCCTCACCATTTTTATCAATTTTACTCCAATCATGCCAATCATGTCCACAAATTCTGGCATTTTTGTAAGCACCTTGGGCGGTAGAGTGAATTGTGGCAAGCTGCCCTACGGCAACAGCCATTGCGATAGTAGATCCAAGTGTACTGAAGCAACAAGTTGGAAATGCCTGACTGCAACAAGTGCATTTAGCTGTCTCTTGAATTCTTCTCACCACCGTCATTGGTGACAACACTACCATTATCGCCATTTGAGCAGCAACCATAACTACATTTTCAGCATTTCCACAAGCAGCGCTTGATAAATATTCAGCAGTCGCAAGAGTTGTTCCAGCTGCTGCAAAATATGCCAAACAAACAGGATTAGTAATTTCCCAAGCAATGTCCTCATTTGGAGTTACTGGATCAAAGTTTAAATCTTTAGCATTACATCTACCACCCTCCCATTTAATATCTCTCACACCATCATTAATAGCAAAAGAGTTTTGAGCGGGGAAAATAAAGACAACAAGAAGCGCGACCAGTGAAAAGCGTGAGAATTTTTTAAAAAAATTATAACACATCAAATTGTTTGGAATTATACCGATAATTGGTTGATTAGAATTTTCTTATAAAAAAATTATAAAACATTGTCATCCCCGCGAAGGCGGGGATCCAGATTGATTAACTAAGCTGGATCCCCGCCTTTGCGGGGATGACGGTTCTAAATATCAAATTGCTCTATTAACTGATTTATTTCTTCATTAACAACTTTAAAAGAAGCGCGATTGACAATTAAATATGAACTTACACTCATAATTTCTTTCAATTCAACCATATTATTTTCAGCAAGAGTTTTTCCGCTGCTTACTAAATCTAAAATAAAATCGCAAAGTTTTAACTGTGGCGCAATTTCAATTGAACCATTTAATTTTACCGCTTCAACCTGAATTCCCAAAGCAGAAAAATAGTTTTGAGCAATTGCAGTGTATTTTGTAGCAATTCTAATATGGCTTTTCTTTTCTAAATCTAATTTAACTGATTTATGAGCTGCAATTGATAAACGACATTTACCAATTCCTAAATCTAAAACTGGAAAAATTTCTTTTGAAGAAAATTCTTCCAAAACATCTGAACCACAAATTCCAATATCCGCCGCGCCAAATTTAACAAAAGTTGCCACATCAAAGCTTCTAACTTGTACCAAGTCTAAATTCTTATTATTAGTTGAAAAAACTAACTTGCGCGAAGAAGAGTTAAAGAAATCTTTTTCTGGAATTAGATTAATTTTTTTAAATAAAGGCTGTAAATCTTCAAGGATTCTTCCTTTAGGAACCGCCATTAAAAGTTTTTTCATTTGTTTGTATTATATTTATATTCTTCTCTATTGTCATTCCCGCGTAGGCGGGAATCCATTTACACTTCATTAATTCTCTGGATTCCCGCCTACGCGGGAATGACAAGCGGTGAGTTAAAACGACTTTATATAACGAGCCAAAACACCATAACTATTTTGCACATCTAAACTAGTTTTATAATTAGTGCGCAAATTTTTATAACCAACTTGTAACAACAGCTGATCAAAAAAACGATTCTTATTTAACTTATAACCAAAAGAAATTTCAGACAAATTTTGATCAAAACCATTTTGGTCTATTTCAACATTTTTACGATTTGCAAAAGCTAAAGTTGTATTCCAATTTTGATAGATTTCTCCAACAAAACTGGCATTAAAATATTTTTCATTAATATCAGAATCTCCATCAACATTCTTCATATCAACATATTCTAACAAACCATCAAAAAGAAAGTTATCATTTATGGGATAGCGATATTTACCGCCAGCTACAAAACCTTTTTGATCGTCAATTTTTGTTGGAGTAACTTGACTAGATCTTTCATTTACTGCCAAGTTTAAATAAGCAAAATGATAAGATAATTCTTCGTTATTTTTAAAATCAAAATTAATATCTAGTGAAGCCACATAAGACTCTAAAGATCTTGTATCTCCTGGCTTAGCGTCATATTTATGATTCGAATCTCTTTTATTAATTAACGAATTATCAAGATTTTTTCGATCATTAGTAAAGGCAGAAAAACCAAAATTATATCGACCAGTTTTTTGCTTATCGCCCATTTTATAAATTCCACCCAAACCTAATTTTTCACCTTGCCTATAATTGTTAGCCAAATCATTTGACCAAATTCCCCTGCCCCAGCGCCAAGCAGTGCCGAAGTCAGGCGTAAATTTTCCAGCAACCAAGGCTACATCTTTTTTAGCATAACTTAAATTTAATTCTCTAATTGCAATTCCACTATTTTCAAACGCTCTGTCGCCGCCTCCATCTGAAGAAGCGCTTCTTCTGCCATCTTCGTCAGCCGTAGAAATTCTGTTAAGACTAAATCTTCCGTTAAGAGAAAAGTTTTTATTCAATTTTATCTTAGAAGAAAGTCTAGCAACTATTGCAGTATCGTTATATTCATCCTTTCTGTTTGTTGAATTATATCGATGATCTAAGTTAACATCGGAAACAATTCTGTTAGAAAACATTGGCTCATCAACATTATATTCTTTATTAACAAGATTTGGCCACAAACCTTGAAAGTAAGAATCTTGACAAAAAGATTCCGCAGGAAAAATTAACAATAATATTAAAAAAAACTTTTTCATTTAATTGAATTATATTTTTTAGAAACGAGACTTACTTTTTTAAGCCTCAAACCTAGCATTTTATGTTAATCGCAATCTTAATCGCAACATTTTTCTCTTTTGGCTTTTTTATTGAAAGTATAGTTGGTTTTGGTGGCGGACTTATAGCTTATTCTTTACTAGGGTTTTTTATAGATATTAAACAAATGGTTATAGCTGGACTTTACATTGGAACCTGCTCTAGCGCATATATTGCCTACACAGACTTCAAATCTTTTAACAAAGAAATTCTAATTAAAACAATACCTTATTGTTTAACTGGAACAATTATTGGCGCTTTCATTTTTAGCACCTATGACTCAAGAATCTTATCTTTTATTTTTGGTTTATTATTAATTTTTCTTGCCGCCAAAATTATCTTTTTTGACAAAATAGTTTTACCAAAATTCTTTAAAAATAAATTACTTTTAATTGGTGGAATATCGCATGGAGCCTTTGGCATTGGGGGTCCATTTGTTATTAATGCCTTGCAAAAAGATTTTAAAAATAAGTCAGAATTACGCACCACAATGGCGATTTTTTTTGTCTGTTTTAACATACCAAGAATCATTCAACTATTTATTCAAGGTCAGATAAAGCCAGATTTCATGAGTGATATTTGGTGGGTTATAATTCCAGTTTTTATCGCTATTCAATTTGGGTATAGAGCTCATTTAAAAATTAATGATCAGCTATTGAAAAGAATGATTGCCTTTTTGACATTATTTGGCGGAATGAAATTTTTGGCGATGTTTTTTAATAATTAACTTAACCTTTGGTTGAGCTTAGTCGAAACCATAGGACGGTTCTTGCTGTGATTTTACATCGAAGAAGGAACCTTCCGTTGGTTTCGACTACGCTTAACCAGAGGTTAAAACTGTCACTTGAAATTTTTAATTCAAAAAACTAGATTACCCGCATTACCCAAAGTTATTGATATTTTCTAATCAAATTCAAACAATGAAGAAGATAATTTTTATATTGATTGCCATTGGATTGCTGTGTAACTCGCAAAATTCCATTACCAGCTCTTTTGATTTTAAAACAGAAAAAGCACTAGATCTTAATGCATCGTTAAATGACGAATTATCTGAAGAAAGATTTTCAGACAACCAAGATGACGAAAGAGAATCTTGTGGATTAGATTATTTAGCTCTTAACAGCCTATCGAAAAAACTAATGATTCCAAAACTAAAAAAAGAAGCTGTTGATAGTTTTGCTTTACTAAATTTCATATCTCCTGTTTTTACACCTCCCCCAGATTTATCTTAGCCAAATTGCTTATTCCCAAACCAATTCAAGAAGTTGAACTGGTTTTAAACTAAAGATCCTGAAACAAGTTCAGGATTAAGGAAGTTGGACAAGTAATAGGCGCCATCTCTGCTTCATCCTGAACTTGTTTTAGAATCTTTATCAGATCGACTTCTTCAAGTTAACCTTATTTTAAAAATCATGAAAACAATTGCTCAAAATCTTAAATATGACTTGTCTGCAAGTTTAGTTGTATTTTTTGTGGCACTTCCACTTTGCCTTGGAATTGCCCTCGCCTCTGGCGCACCTCTTTTTGCTGGCATTATTGCTGGTATTGTTGGTGGTATTGTGGTTGGTACATTAAGTGGCTCACCACTTGGTGTAAGCGGCCCAGCTGCTGGACTTGCGGTGTTGGTGCTTGGATATATTACCACACTTGGATCATGGCAGGCATTTTTATTAGCTGTAATTATCATGGGAATTATTCAGATAATTTGCGGCTATTTAAAACTTGGCACCATCGCCTATTATTTTCCTTCTTCAGTAATTAAGGGAATGTTGGCGGGAATAGGCTTACTAATAGTTCTAAAACAAATTCCTCATGGGCTTGGCTATGATGCAGAACCTGAAACTTACATAAATTTTCAGCATCATGACTTGCAATCATTGTTTACAGAGCTGCAAAACATATTGGATAATTTCACGCTTGGAGCGGTCTTTATTACAATAGTTTCAATGTTTGTTTTAATTCTGTGGGAAAGTAAATTTATTAAAAAAAATAAAATTTTAAAAATATTTCCAGCACCTCTTCTGGCTGTAGTAATAGGAATTATTTTATATAATTTATATTTGTACAACATTTTACCTTTCGATTTGAATTCAAGCCAAGTTGTTGAAATTCCTGTTTCATCAAGTTTTGGTGAATTTTTTGGACAATTTACACTTCCTGATTTTAGCCATCTAACTAATCCAGATATTTATGTTATTGCTTTAGTTATGGCAATTGTTGCCAGCCTTGAGACACTTTTATGTGTTGAAGCCACTGACAAGCTTGATCCTCAAAGAAGAGTAACTCCAACTAACCGTGAATTAAAAGCTCAAGGTTTTGGAAATATTATTTCTGGATTAATTGGTGGTTTACCAGTTACGCAAGTAATAGTTCGCAGCAGTGCTAATATTTCATTTGGTGGCAGAACAAAAATCTCAGCAATTTCACATGGATTTTTGTTATTAATTTGCGCCATTTCTATTCCAAAAATACTAAACATGATTCCAATGGCTTCTCTTGCCTGCATCTTGTTTGTAGTTGGCTATAAATTGGCAAAACCAGCTCTTTTTAAGCAAATGTATAAATTAGGATGGGAGCAATTTATTCCATTCATCGCCACTGTTGCTGGAATGTTGTTTTTTGATCTTTTAAAAGGAGTTGGAATTGGCATGATTGTGGCAATTTTCTACATTTTAAGAGACAATTTTCGCAACTCTCATCAACATATTACAGACACTGAAAATAAAAATAGTCATGTAATAGAATTGGCGCAAGAAGTGTCTTTCCTAAATAAAGGCAGCATTTTGCAAATACTTAAAGACATACCAGAAGATTCAAAAGTCTTAATTGACGGCAGCAAATCAACAAGCATTGATTTTGATGTAATTGAAATTCTCAAAGATTTTAAAACCAATGCTAAATCAAAAAACATCTCTCTTACCATTAAAGGAATTAACTTAAAATAACTAAAATCATGATAAAAACTTTTAACGCAAAAACACAAAAAGAACTTACTCCAGAAGTGGCTATTCAACTTTTAAAAGAAGGCAATGCCCGTTTTGTAAACAACCTTAAAGCCAATCGTGATTTGCTGCAGCAAGTCAATGAAACTTCTGAATCTCAACATCCTTTTGCTTTTATTTTAAGCTGCATTGATTCACGCACTTCTGCTGAATTAATTTTTGATCAAGGCTTGGGCGACATTTTCAGCTGCCGCATTGCTGGAAGTGTTTTAAATGAAGATATTTTGGGAAGCATGGAATTTGCCTGTAAAGTTGCAGGAGCCAAATTAATAATGGTTCTTGGTCATACAGAATGCGGCGCTATTAAAGGAGCTTGCGATAATGTTAAAATGGGTCATTTAACTTCACTTCTTAGCAAAATTACTCCGGCTGTAGATTCAGAAAAAACTGTCAAAGAAAATAGAGACTCTGGCAATTCTGAATTTGTGGATAAGGTTGCTACGCTAAATGTTCAGGCAGCTTTAAGTAAAATTAACAAGATTAGTCCGATAATTGATGAGATGCATAAAAAAGGTGAAATTGCCGTAATTGGGGGTATGTATGATGTGTCTACTGGGTTTGTAACTTTTTATTAATTTTTTTTAAATAAGTACTCGCGAATCTACCGCCCCTAACCCCTCCTTATCAAGGAGGGGGATGCTAAAACACCGAACGCGTTGTTGGACGAAAATAGCCGTTTAGGCTATTTTTTCCCTCCTTGATAAGGAAGAAAATGCTTTTAGTTCCCCTCCTTGATAAGGAGGAAAATGCTTTTAGTTCCCCTCCTTGATAAGGAGGGGTTAGGGGCGGTAGATTCACAAGCGCAGAAATTCAATTAACACTCAAGCTGGTCGGGTTTTGCAAACCCAACCTTTTGTTTGCTAAAATTTTAGATTTTTTAACTTTTATAATTTTAATAAACATAGGTCGGCATTGCAAATGCCCACCAGCACTGGGGAATGCTTTTAGTCCCCATTCTGATAAGGAGGAAAATGCTTTTAGTTCCCCTCCTTGATAAGGAGGGGTTAGGGGCGGTAGATTCACAAGCGCAAAAACTCAATTAACATCTCATTTAATTCCACAACCAGCAGACTCCACCAAATATTCCACAATTTCCTCAAAAGAAATTCCCACATATTTAGCAATTTTTGGCACCAAAGAAGTTGGCGTAAATCCGGGATGAGTGTTAACTTCAAGCAAGTAAAATTTTCCATCTCCCCCATCTTTATTATTTAAAATAAAATCAATTCTAGTAACTCCAGAACATCCCATAACTTGATGGCATTTTTGCGCCAAGTTTAAAACTTCCTGATATTTTTCAGCACTAACTTCTGCTGGCATAATGTAATCAGTCATGCCTGCCGTATACTTACATTCGTAGCTGTAGAATAATCCATGAGGCCTAACTTCAATGGCACCCAAAGCCTTATTATCCATAACCGCAACCTGAATTTCTTGTCCAGCTAAATATTTTTCAATGATTATTTCTTCACCAAATTTCCATTCATATTCATCTAAATTAAAAGGCATGTTAGCTAAAATAACTTCTACACCAACGCTTGATCCTTCATTGATTGGCTTGATTACAAAAGGCTTGCCAATTTCAGCCATGATTTTTTTATTTTCCTCAACCTCACCTTTTTTCAAAATTCCATAAGATGGGGTCTTTATTCCAGAAGTTTCACAAATTTTTCTACTTAAAATTTTATCCATACAAATAGCTGAAGCCACAATTCCACTATGCGTGTAAGGAATATTTAAAACATCTAAGAGCCCTTGAACTCTACCATCTTCGCCATATTGACCATGAAGAGCATTAAAAATAATATCTGGCTTTGCTTCCTCAATTTGCTTAATAATTTCACGGGAAAAATCAATTTTTACAGCATTGTAACCAAGAGATACAAGAGCTTGATAAGCAGCTTCACCAGATCTTAAAGACACTTCTCTTTCAGAATTCCAACCACCCATTAAAACGGCTATTTTAGATTTTTTATTCATAATTTATTTATTTAATTTTTTAGGAGCAGAAAGTTCGTTTGCCCTATTTACATCAGAAACTAAAGTATTTTTAGCATTTATTTCGTCAATCACAAAAGCGCAAAGATCTTCAAATGGAATAGCATTTCTATCTGCAATATCTTTCAATTTTGAAAATGCATCCATAATGTCATTTGGTATATTTCCACCCTTCTCTTTGCTTAACCATCTGCTTTGAAATGCCAACGGATGCACGCCGTTAAATGCATCACCAATGAAAAAAGTAACAGGTTGTTTTGATCCAGCAAAGTTACAATTTGTAGTAAATTTTTTGACCATAGATATCGCAATTTAAATTATTCTTTACAACTTTTGTTAATGCTGGTCGGGTTTTGCAAACCCGACCTTTCGTTTGCTAAAATTTTAGATTTTTTAACTTTTGTAATTTTAATAAACATAAGTTGGCATTGCAAATGTCAACTTGCATTAAGCGTTAGCTGATAGTGCGACATCCTTTTGGATTATTATTAGCACTCTCAACTA
>Ga0214921_10004674_pt1 | contig 19943 bp, 18 predicted proteins | sample LL1505_MetaG_FD_177992 | JGI IMG/M metagenome (GOLD analysis project Ga0214921, IMG submission 177992) | Freshwater microbial communities from Lake Lanier, Atlanta, Georgia, United States - LL-1505 | ecosystem: Environmental > Aquatic > Freshwater > Lake | place: USA: Georgia | collected...
CCCCTTCTGCATATAAGCCAGCGCCGCCTGACATCCAAACAGGGTGCTTTTCAGATTGGTCTCCACCATTTCATTCCAGAACTTTTCATCGATCTTCTTCAAAGGTCGCCAAGCAGAGATTCCCACATTGTTGATCCACAAATTAATCGGCCCTCCAAAGGCAGACGCCTCTTTGGCCGATCTCCGTAGACTTTGTGGAAGGCGGGCATCCGTCTTGATCCAAAGAGCAGATTTTTTAAAGCGAGGCACAATCCCTGAGACTTTTTTTCGGGACAGCAAGCTTACCTTCCAGCTTTCACTTAGAAGCCTCTCAGCAATCACTAGGCCAAGGCCTTGGGAAGCTCCAGCGATGACGGCATGAAATTGCCTCATTTTTGCATTGAGCAGGAAAGTTCGGTCAATCGGTGCCAATGAGGACCATCATAAAGCTGGATCAGAGGCACCGCGAATCCCCTCAATCGGAAAGCGGGCCTTCCAGAAACTCCCAGAAACCAGTGGTGCCATGGGCAGGATTCATTCACCAAGTGCTTGTCTTCTTGTAGCCATGGATAATCCATAAAACGAGATACTTCGCCATCGGGCATAATTTTTTCAACGCGATTACAGCAATAAAATACTTTGGTTTTTTTCTCACGCAGAATTTCAAAGTATTTTCGTACACTTGCCGTCTTCATCTCTTGCATGGAAGCCACGTTAATAGCTAGATCAATCTCGCCATTGGGAAGGTTGCCCAGATTTTCAGCTGGTACATAGGTGAAATGCGCGTCCGCCCCCCCCCCCGCAACAACATGAACGTCTTTGGGGTAGGCCTTCTCAAGGTTCTGGGCCTGAACAGCCAAAGTTGCACCCAAATCGATCAGAATAAGACGCGCCGAAGGCCAAGTTTCGTGGATTAAGGCACCCATTATTCCCGGTCCATCGCCAATGATAGCAACTGCACTGGGCGGGCTTTTCAGTTTTGTCTTGAGAAGACACATGGTGCAAACATGCCGAAAGGCATCCGTAGAAAAAAAGAGCCCCATCTTTCTAACCGTTCTTCTGGCTTGTAGGAGTTCCCATAATAAGCCCCGTTGATTTAAAAGGAGTAACTTAGTCGCAATTTCTGCCTCTCGTAGGCAGTGCCCAAGCCAAGAGGGCTTTCTGTCACTTTCCCCAAAACCATAACCCAAGATTCGACCGAGACCGTGGCCATCCGAAAGTTCTGTTCTAAATTGTTTTTTGAATTCGCGCCAATGGGAAGACTCTTCCCCCATACAAATGGCTTGACCACTCTTATAAAACCGATTTCTCAAATGCAAACTGGGCGACATAAGTTAAGTTCTGTCCATTACATCAAATCGTCATGCAGGTGAACCCGCCATCGACGGCAATTTCAGCTCCCGTGACGAAATTAGCTTCATCGGAAAGGAGCCAAGCCACGGCACCGGCTAACTCCTCTGGTTTTCCATACCTCCCCATTGGGGTGTGGCCCAAAATTGCCCGTTCCCTGTCCCGATCGATGAAATGTTTCTTGGACCACTCGGTCGGAAAAAATCCAGGCCGGAGTGCATTGACCCGGACCCCATTTGCGCCCCACTCCCGGGCAAGGTTTTGCGTCAAGTTTTTCACCCCAGCCTTGGCCACAGAGTAGGCAAAAGCCTTGGAAAGAGGGGGCCCAGATGATGCCGAAGAAATGGTAACGATTGATCCCCTGCCCTGCTTAAGCATCTGTTTCCCAAAAACCTGACACCCCAGCATCGTGCCCGTTAGCTGAACTTCCAAAATCCTATTCCACTCCTCCAGTTTGATTTCCAAAAAGGGTGTTGGAGCATTGAACCCTGCGCCAAAGACTGCCCCGTCCAGATTATCCCACTTTTTTAAAATAACCTTCAAAGCATTTTGGTAGCTATCCTTTGCGCAGACGTCGGTCTGAATCGCTATCGCCTCTCCCTTCCGCTCGCAAATGGCCCGGGCAAGACACTCCACACCATCCAGATTTTGATCTAATAACGCCACTTTCCATCCTTTCAAAGAAAGCGCCTTGCTCATTTCCGAAACCAAGAATCCACTAGCTCCCGTAAGAGCGACAACTTTTCCAGTTTTTTTTCTGCTACTATTTTTCATTTTGAAGTTTAGCTTTTAACTGCCAAGGCCCTCAGCCACCAGGCTGGATCTTTGGATTCCTGATGCGCCAGATAAGGTGCCAGCACAGCCCGCTCAAGGGGCCTTGTCAGTGCCTCCATCCCCATTCGCATTTGCCCGAACGGCGCGATCACTCCCATCCCAATCAACTTTGACCTAAGTGCCATAATCGTCGAATCAACTTTTGAGGCCTTTTGAAGATGAGCAATTTTTTGGCCATGATAGCTTACTTTAATTTCTCTGAATCCTTGGTTTTCGAGCAGACGCTTCATGGGTTCCTTATCGAAAAAAAGCAGATGAGGCTCGTCGAGTGGTTTGTGCTCCCAGTCGCGACAAGGCACCTCGATGAACAGGATTCCGCCTGCGCGGAGCCGCTGGGTTGACTCGAGGAGGAAGGCAGCAGGTTCGGTCACGTGCTCGAGGACATGAGTCATTACTACCAAGTCAACGGGCTCCGCATTGGCAGTGTTCCCAATCGGGGCCATCTGCACACCGATCTCCCGCAGGGCGGCATGACATGAAGCGTCGGTTTCGACGGCGCTGTACGTCGTACGGGGATGCTGTGCTATCCAGCTACGCGCGAACCAGCCGGGCCCTGGTCCGACCTCGTGCACCTTCGAAACGGAAATCTCATTCTGCCGTAGGTAGTGTTCCAAATGTGCGTTGCGCAAGCGTGCGATGCCGGAAAAGAATGCCAGGGTTGCGGCGCCTTGCGGTTTTCCCCCATGCGCATTGTTGAAATAACTGGCATTGAATTCGGCTAGAGCCGAATCACTTGGCATCGGATCGGCAAAAACCATTTCGCAGGTTTTGCAGTGAGCGCGCTTCATTCCTAGAAACACAGGATGAGCCCCACGGTAGTCACCCTTAAACTCGAAATCGAAAGCTCCACAAATTGGACAGGTCGCGGTCATAAAGTTATGCTTTGTGCCCCACGGTATTTAAGAACTTTTGCCGGCACCCCCACAGCAATAGCCATCGATGGGATGTCCTTTGTGACGACAGCACCAGCACCGATGATTGCACCTCTTCCAATATGAACGCCTCCCAAAATAACTGCGTTTGCTCCGATCCAGCAGTCATCTTCAATTACGATATCGCCAATCTGATGGCCTTGCTCACGAATATTAACATCTTTTATTTCAAAGCGGTGATTTGCCGTTCTCATGACAACTTTCGGTCCTATTAAACAATTGCCTCCAATAATAATCTGACCGCCGATGTCAGCGTTTATGTAAACATCTCTATTGAATAAGCTATTATCTCCAATTCGAATTGAGCCTCCTCTTGCAGAAAAGAAACCGTTAGAACCAATTCCGACAACCCCATCAAAACTAATATCGGGGGCCCCAACAAATTCGCATCCCGCTGAACAGGACATTTCCCCGCTCCTACGGAAACGCCTTTTGAACCATATTCTACGCACGCCCCCCCCCAAACGCCCAGGCATAAACCTGACCAATGCCTCTGCCAAATCGATAATCTCATCTCCTAGGCACTTCACGAGCTTCAATTTTGTAGTTTCTCCTTTGAGTGAAATCGTTTTAGGGGGAGTATCCTCTTAAGGACTCAAAATATATTTACCTGAATTCATAACGGATTTATGTATAACACTGAACGATTAACCGTTACAACTAGCAGGTTCCATAATTTTATCACAGCTCTCTCACGGGACATTATTACACTTTGCGGATTCCAATGCTAACTTTCTCGTAACTCGTTAACTCCCGAAATAATGGGAATACCATGAGCCGCACGGTCGCCTTTTTATAATAATACAAAACGGATTGTAGTAGTAAGAGGGTTTGCCAAGATCTCTGGCAACCAGTGCGGTTGAAGTGAATGACATGGATATGACTGGCGCAAATTTTTAATCAAGCGAGTTGTGGCTTACTCTTAATTAAACGTATTTAAATAAAGTAACCCGTTAGTTTCAATGCCAGTTTCAAATCAATTAGCTCCTTTTACAAGTTCAAGTGTTGGAACTCGCCTCAGCTACGTATAGGTCATAACTTCCACTTTACGCTGGTCATAAACAGTAAGATAAATAAATTCCGCTGAAAGAAGCAACAAAAAACTGCTCAGATCTGTTATATAAAAAGCAGCCATCTCAAACTTAATAATTATGACATTCCCTTTGCTTAAGCAGAAAATACAAATCGGTAATATAAACTAGATAAACCATGTCGATTCAAAAACATCATTCAAGGGTTTTAAATTTGGGAAAGTAAGAGTTTGTAAAATTTGTCTGTGGCACAAATAGTTTGGCTTATTTCAAGTTCGCGAAAAACATTACGCCACTTTTTTATATTTTCAGAAAAGATTTTGTCATTCGATGTCCTTGTTAAGTAATTTAAAATGCAGCTCACACCTTTATAAGTTAAGCCGTTTTTCAAGAATATTTTACCTATTTTCCCCCCCGAAGGAAAAGTGTTTAGCAAAAACGTAGGTTTGTTTGAGAGCGCCGTCTCTATTCCCGCTGTTGCGGAAAAGCTATGGCTTATCACATAGGAAGATAATTCTGCAGCTTGCTGTGGAAGAACGAGGTTTCGATTGTGCTTCTTATGCCGATAAATGAGTTCAAAAAGATTTCGAACGGGCTGATCGCATTTTAAAACACTTCGGATACATTTGTTAAACAGAATCGAATTACTAACAAATTGCGGTTTTAAAACAAGACCATATTTGATATTCTTTTCACAAAAGGAAAGAATTGACGAGATATCGCTTACATAGTCTTTCAGCTTAATGAGGCCATATTTTCCGAATTGAATCGACTCATCAAGATAACAAATAGCAGAATTAATATTTCGTTCGCAAAGCATCCTCTTTATTTTTTGCGAGTCTCTGTGGATTACCTGACGGTCACCATGGAAGAAAAAACCGAATGAAATGAATTGTTTGGGTTTAATCTTTGTTTTACACCAAAATTCATTAAATATTCGCGAAAAGGAAAAGAATATATCGCAATTAGCAAGCATTGCTGGTGGAACAGCACCGTCTCTGCATGCATACTGGTATGAAAAGAATTTTAACCCACTTATGTTTCTGCAGAATCCAAAGGAAACTGCATCCAATAAATAGTTCTCGGAAGTGATTGCAACATTTATCCTATTTTTTTTGCAGAACTCGGACATGCAATGGGAGTTAATCAATATTTTAAGGAAACGAAGATTCATCGCCAATTCGAACAGCTCGCAAGAGCTCCAACAAGCTGTAATTAATAATTTAAGATCATTTGTAATTCTTCCAAAAGATTTTAGCAGATAACATAACAAAATCCATCGAGGGAAAATTATGACTTTGTTATGGCCCTGCATGATTGTTTCTCGGAAACATGCAGCTTTATCACGCTGAAACAAAATCGTGAGAATTGCTTTTTTTCTTTTTTTTTGTGCATTCCAAAAGGGATGCGTCCTCAATCCTTGATTGCTCAAAACGGGACCTTCACATTGCGTTAATACTTTGTATGGCGTATCGATAATTTCTTTCTCAATACTATATTTAGGAACGCTCAGGAAAACCCTACAAATAAGTGCCAAAAGAAAACTTAATAAAGAAAAGAGAAACAGATAAACAACAATGAATATTTTTGCGATTACTAGTCTCAGCTTTGTATCTTTCAGAAAAACCGTCTTTATTTTTTGATGTCTGGCTAAAATTTTGGGACAATTGCTATAAAAGATTATGGTTTTTTTACATTCTAACTGTCTTTTCTTTATTATTTCGTAATTGAGTGCATTTTTAAAGCAGAGCTCTTGAACGCTCGTGCTTATCACCTTGAGGACGTTTAAAATATCATACCTTTCTGAAAGTAATTTGTAGGCGTAACTTTTTTCGATAATATTTTCGCATCTCTTGACAGTACTGATTGCGCAGTCTGCTTTTGTAGATATCCACAGGTTTTCTTTTTTAGATGTAGTAAAATCACCGGTAAAAAAAGGAATCTCAACAAACTTAATTGAGGTTATAAAACTTATCAGCTCTTTCAATATGTTAAATATTTTCTTTGGAGGTTCTAAATAATAAACTTCCTTCAATCCCTTTAATTTTTCTTTTTTAAAGAGCAATTCACGAAACAAGCTTATGCTTAAGACATCGGCAATAATCATTAGGGTTTTCTAGGCAACAATTTTTACAAGATTATTTTTAACCAGTTTATCCGAAATATCTTTTAGTATTCTAAAGTCCACATTTTGTTTTTTGCTTATTTCAAAAATAGAGCTTTGCCCGTCGAGTTCAGCAATAAATCTTATCATTTTGGAGGCTAGGCCTGCATTCTCAATCGGGTATAGGCCGTAATTTGATAAGCATATTTGGCCTTTTCTTTTCGATTTGATTGTTATATTGTTATCAAACATCCAAAGTGCCTCAGAGATGGCATCACAACTTCTCCGCAACGTTTTTTCGCACAGGATATCCGGCGAATCAAGATGAGTATGATACTCGGGGTACGGAAATTTTGGACTAGATCTTGGAAAAACCCTTGATAGTGATAGCATGGGTATATTTATGTTAGGGGAATTAAACTCAAGTTCATCGTTGAGTATAAATTCCCCAAATGGTTTTATTAGGCTTTTAGTCTCCTGTTTTTTTATTACGAACGATACAAGATCATCCAACATAGAATTTCCTTGTCGTGAGAGAGCAAGCGAATATGGCCTTTTCTGCCCAAGCATTTCTAAGAATATTCCACCAATAATACTTTTCCTCAAATGCCATTTTCTGTTCAACCAGGCGATCGATCCAATAGTTTCAGGAACGAGCAAAAGAAGGTAAGAGTATTTTCTTTTTTTCATCTGCTCTATTTTTTTCATTACTTCAAGGCCAACTGCTACTCCAGAAAGGTCATCATTGGCAGTGTGGGGGTGACAGAGATGAGCCGCTAAAACAACAATCTGGTTAGATTGTCCTTTAATAAAATACTCCCCAATTTTGAGATGCCCATTTCGAAATCCGGAATTAATGAAAACTTTATATTTTTTTTCGACCAACTTTGCCTTTTGTTTTTGGCTACAACAAAAACCCCAAGTTTTATCATAGAATTTATAAACATACGGGATTGCTTGTTTGTTTTTTGGGTGGGTGTGCAAATGCTCGAAAAGAGTTTTCCGCGACACAATTTGGTTTATAGGATGAGAATATTCAACTATATGGATTGGTTTGGTCTGAAAGCTTATGTAAGTCCTGCCCTTTAAATCTTTTATCCAACCATCTTTGCAAATCCATTTCTTTGGTATAACCCAATCCCAACACTTTGTGCCTGTAGCTACTTTAAAGACCTTTACCGGATAATGCCTTCTAATCTTTTGAAGTGCCTTATCGAACCCATCTGATATGATATACCTTTGTAAAGGAAATAATTCCTTGATTAGATTTAAAAGAGGAGTCTTTATCATTTTTTACTTATTTTAAAAGAGTAAAGCTGCGCGTAGTTATACCATTTGTAATGATTTACAGCTGCAACTACTCGCTCTCGCTTTGTAGTAATACATTTATATTTAAATTTCTTCATTAAATCACGAAAATAAAACTCAATTAACGCATTTTCTTCACTAGTATTATTTTTAATCCAATTATTTTTCTTCCTATTTACGATCTTTGCAAACTTTTTTCCGCTATAGTTATTTCCTAGCCAGGATAAACCAGCGCAAGTCGGCGTGATAAAACCTTTATTGTATTTGGTTTTTAAAAATTTTGTAACTCTCCTCATTGTCTTTTTTGGAGTTGCAACTAAGTCCTCATAACGAACAACGATATATCTTTTCGATCCAAGAAGAGATAAATTGTGCAACGCCAATTCGAGCCCAAGACGCCCCCTTTCGATTAAACTATGCATTAATCTAGAGATATTATCATTATAATTCTTAAACCGACCATACCAACCAGATTTCATTGATGCCCAATTGTCACGGGGATCTCTGATTACATGAATAAACTTTGCGTTGGGAAACCACTTAAACATTTCGAGCGCATAGATCTCAGAACTGGTAGATTTCTCAATCCAACCGCGAGGGGTTGATGGATATTTGTAACACTTATAAAATATATCCATAAATATCTTTAAAAGATTTGCAGGGGTTAAGTCCTTAGTTGTCTTGCATCTTGATAGTATTTCTTTTTGAAGCTTCGAGTATGGAAACATCAGTTTTGTGTTGTCTGAATTTTTTAATGAGATATTTACCTGATCATACAGGTTTTTCAGTGGGAATGTACTAATTTGCTTGAGCAGATGCTTTTTATTTTTTTCTTCAAAACATAATGGATAAATAGCGTAAAAGAACCCGGTTTCGGCCGGAAAACATATGAAATCAGCATTGTCATCGAGGAGACTTAACATTAAAGAAGTCCCTGATCGGCGGTGACCGCAAATAAAAACAGGGTTTTCGAGATAATTATTAATTATTTTTGTCATGCTTAATTAATCCAGAAGTTAGGAATGCAACAATCAGCTTTTCTATTGTTTTTGGGTCAGCCTCTTTTTGATTATTTATTTCGTGCTGCATTGCTTTTTTGCCATTTAATATTTCACTATTTTCTTTCCTAATCATTTTGCCGAGAATGGTATTTTTATATAAGATTTGGATTAATGATAAACTTTGATTTGTATCGTAGACATAGGAATGTGGTCCTTCTTGAAATTCAAGGGGATAGTTTACTTGCGTTTTGCAAAACATTTTTAATGGATATTTTGTAGATTCGGGTTCAAGCCCCCTGCCGTATCGTGTAGGCATTTTCGCTAATAGTGCCAAAATCTTTTTATCTCCGAAAGGAAGCTTTAATTGATACCCCTTGGGCTTAAACAGTTGCAAACCCATGACTGTGGAGCCTTGCCAGTGGTGCCGCTTATAAAACTCTATAATACTGGCATAAAGTTGCTCTATCCTTCTTGGAAAGATGTTTTTCATTAAGCGAACATACTCATTCTTAATACTTTTTTCGGCGGTTTCCTCAGCACTACTTGTATATGGACCGCGATCATCATTATAAAACATACCTACCAGCATCGTTTTGCAAAGTGTTACCGGGTTACTCTGTTTCTTGAGGATTTTTCCGGGCATAAATGATTTTACTAGTTGATCCTGTGAAATATTACTTTCATTTTGGATACGGCTTAAAAAGCCAGGAGAAATAAAATAGGTTCTTACTTTATCAGCATATTGCCGATAACCTTTTTCAGGATACACGACTGAAAAGTTTTGAGAAAACCCAAAATTATGTGCTCCATCGCTGTATTCCCCTGCGAAGACCGCTGACTGCTTCGGCGAATATCCTAGTTTTTTTACTGCCTCCCAAAGTGTCCAATGGTTGATGGCAGTTAGATTGAAAAGATGGTTCTGGCGCAGCGCCAGAATCGCATCACGAAGACGTTTTTCATCAAAGTAAATGCTAGACACTATTCGAAGCTGTACGTTAAAAAATTGACATATCTTTTTAGCTTTTTTTATCTCATAAGTGTTTACAGGCTCTTTTAATCCGTAATTGAGGCTCAGGATAATTGGAATAACGTGAGACGGTCTGTACTTTTTGACTAATGCTGCGAGTATGCCCGAACTATCCCAGCCACTGGACATAAAGATAATTTTATATTTTCGGTCCGTCCGTATGGCATTCTCGAAAGCAATGTAATAATCCTCTAAGCGCCACTTTTCATCGATCGCTTCAAGAGGTTTATCAAGAACGTTTAATACAGTCTTTTTTCTCAAATCAACTTGGAGGGGTAGGTTTGGCAGTAATCGGTAGGTACCTTTTAATAATGTTAGCGGATAAGGGGGCCGATTTCCATATACTTTGTAAATTTGTCTTTCGGCTAAATGGGACTTAGGCAGTGTCTCCGACGGCTCAGAAATCGATCTTTTTTTGACTATTCTTCCGTTTTTTATCGACCAGAATGTTTCTTTCGAATCGTTTGATTGAAGCAATATTTTGTTTTTATCGTAGTGTTTTATTTTCATTACATTTGACTCCTTTTAGCCTGAAGTTTATGCACAATAATTTAGGATTTTACTTTTGTAAATCTTTCCTAATGAGTTGAAGTTAATTTCCAAACCATGATTTTCTGCCCACGAAGTGGTTTTTTCCCGTCAACCCAGCGATTGACATTCTTAAATCCTGTTTTCTGGTATGCTTTTATTGCTGAATGGTTTGTTCTTGCTACCCCCAAATAAATTTTTTGGATCCCTACCACTGAGCGAAGATATTTAGCCGTATTATCCAAAACTTCTTTTGCAGCTCCTTTTCCGCGCCAAAAAGGCTCCCCAATTAATATTCCCATTACTGCTACTCTTTTATTCAAATCAATCGGGTGATATTTGATATTGCCGATGTGCTTGTGTTGTTTTTTTTCTAAAATTCTTAAAAACATACAATTCTGCAATCTAGAGAATTTGCGAATGGTATTTACCAGATCACGAATGCTCCGTGTTCTCTTTGCCGAAGTAATTTGACGATCTACTACTTCATCCCTTAACCAGTTTAAGTATTTTTGCGTAGCGTGACTCGGTCTTAAAGGTTTTAAGACAAATCTTTTTGTTTTAATTATTTTTGGCTTGTTCCAAGCTTTCATCGCAGGCTCATTCTAAATCTTCACTTAGTTCACTGCGTTGCAAGGCTGTCCCTGTTTTTAAATCTCGCCTTATAGTTTTTCCTAATACCTGATTCAGATATTTAGGTGGCAGTCCGAGTCCAGGACGGATCGCGCGGACATTTTCTTTGGTCAGCACCTCCCCTGCCTTCAGGTCTTTGACAATGTAAAGCGACCTTCGAAATGCAATGGACGACTTTTCTGCTTCTGTCGGGCCAATGTGGGCTTTCCCGAGCGATTGCCATGCCCTAGCTGTTTCTTCGACCAGTTCTTTCATTTCGGCCGGTTCCATGGAGAAGGTGCTGTCTACTCCTCCATCTGCTCGTCTCAAGGTAAAATGCTTTTCAATGACAGTAGCTCCAAGCGCAACGCTGGCTACGGCCACCCCAATCCCAAGGGTATGATCAGAAAGGCCGACCTCGCACCCGTACCTTTCTTTGAGATGGGGGAGCGTGAGTAGGTTACTATTTTCAGGTGTGGCGGGATAAGTGCTTGTGCATTTAAGTAGGATCAGATCTTTACAGCCTGCTTGACGTGCCGCATTTACTGATTCATCCAGCTCTTCAAGAGTGGCCATCCCAGTGGAAATGATTAGAGGCTTCCCAGTGGCCGCCACACGCTTAATCAAGGGAATATCTGTGTTTTCGAAAGAGGCGATTTTATATGCCGGTGATCCCAATTTTTCTAAAAAGTCCACCGATGTTTCATCAAAAGGCGTACTGAAGCAGATGAGCCCGAGTTTTTTCGCATGATCAAAGATGGGCTTATGCCAATCCCACGGAGTATGTGCGATTTTATAAAGGTCGTAGAGGCTTTGGCCCTTCCAAGGGCTCTTCTCATCTGAAATAAAGAATTCACGCTCTTTCAGGTCAAGTGTCATGGTATCGGCGGTATATGTCTGAAGCTTGATCGCGTGCGCCCCTGTCCTAGCTGCGGCCTCAACAATCTCCAGTGCCCGCTCCAAGGAATGGTTATGATTGCCTGACATTTCGGCAATGATAAAGGGCTTACTAGCTACGCCTATTTTTGTATTTTCTATCGTAATCACTTTTTAACAGAGGACACTTTATTTAAAATAATCGCACCCTGCGTACGTGCCATCTGAATGTCGCCTTGAATATGCGGATAATGAATCGGCTTCCCTTCAGCCTCTGAAACAGCCCAAAGGACGTCTGAAAACCCTACTCGGTGTCTCATTAGAACGGTGGATGAAAATCTTGGATTTATCTCAAAGACCCGTGGACCGCACTCCGTCAATCTCATTTGAATATTCATACTTCCTCTAAGATCCAGCCCTATGGCAATTTTCTCGCATAATTCCAAAGCTTGCGGATCGTAGATTACTTTTGCCCAACCGGTTAGGCCCCCGGTCAGCTTTCTTAACATAAGCAGAGTTGCAATTTTCCCAGCCATATCACGGTAAACGGCACAAGTAATTTCTTGATCTGCTGGTTCTAGCAGCTCCTGAGAAATCCCTTCAGGATTTTTTTTTGCCCAGTAGTCAAAGTCAATAATATCTTGAGCAATTGAGACATTACGCGATCCGGACCCAACACGGTTTTTAAGGACACAGGGAAATTGTGTGATTCCACCATCTACAACCTTTTTCGTCCATGGCACCGGCAATCCCAAATTAGAAATGGCATTGATTGTTTCAAGCTTATCGAGGCCTGCTGCTACTGCTTTATTCCCTGATATAATCCACTTTACCCCGCTCGCCGAATCTTCGAATGGCAGCCAGGCAGAAAGTTCTGGCTCCGACATGGGTATGATCGCATCAATAGAATATAGTTTTATTAATTTCCGAACTTCTTCTTTATAGTTTTTGTTAAATGCAGGAGGCACAAGCGCATACTCATCGACAAACATCCGCCCACCATGCTGGTTTTGCATGTCCACTCCTACTAACTTAATGTCAGGCCTGTTTTCGCGTAGAATTGTGGCAACCCCTTGTGAAATATCACCGCCAATCGCTGTGATTAGAATACTTCTTATCATGTACGTTTAAGAAATTCTGCAAGATAAGGCAGTTCTGGGTTTTTCGCAGCACACTCTTTCATAATTTGAGTCGGATCATAAACTTCGCATCGAAACTGTACCTCACCGGTTTTTGCGTCAAAAATAGCCCAGTGCGCTCCAGGCTGCCGGTTGCGTGGCTGCCCAACTGAACCCGGATTTACGATAAGCGTTTTACCGACGACGTGCTTTGCGGGATAGTGGGTATGGCCATGCACGATAACGTCAAAGCCTGTATCCGAACACCTTTTTAGAAGATTTTTGTCAGCGTCAGGATAAATATATTCCTCGGTACTCCACGGCGATCCATGACATAATAGTATTTTATATTTTTCAATTTCTATCTTTGTGGGATGTGGCAATGCACAAAGTTCATCAAGCTGGAGGCCGCTTAATTGTTCTATGGCGGCATGCAAACCCGATCCGTATCGTGCATTCACCTTAGTTAAGAAGCTAGGATTGGATCTTGCCACACTGAGCATATCCTCGTGGTTACCCCGAACTGCACGCCTTGACCATGGTTCCAAGAGTTTTAGCACTTCCAACGGTCTAAAGTAATAACCAACTAAATCGCCAGTGATAAGTAGGGCTTCGACTTGCTGTTTTTCAGCTGCCAGCAAAACATTTCTTAATGCTAGCGCGTTCCCGTGAATATCTCCAAGCAATCCAAGCTTAATAATTTAGACCTTTTTTAATGCCTATCAATGCCTCATGAAATGTCATTTTGTTCAATATTGTATAAGTTGATTCAATAATTTGATCCAACACTTCTTCGTGCTCAACATGCTTGGGCACTTGACCAGGCAGAAAGACCTGACAGACCTTCTGGAGCATTTCAGAAATTGAAAGTCTTTCTGCTCCTCCCACCAAGTATGTCCCTTGCTTTTCTTCTTTTAACGAGTCAATAACGATCTCTGCTGCGTCCATTACATATAAATAGTTACGCATTGCCCTTCCGCTACCGTAAATAGTCGGGACTTTTCCATCTAAGGCTTTATTAATCGCTCTGTTTAGCATTAGGTGCTCAGGACCACCTTCTCCCCATAAACCACAGAATCTAAGAATGCAGTGATTGGTTTTTGCTTTTATAATTATTCTTTCGGCCTCGAGCTTGCTTTCTGCGTAAGGGGTATCTGGATGCAGAGAAGAATCAGAATTGATCAAAGAAGTTTTGCTTCCGCATACAATAGCAGCAGAGGCAAAGATTATTTTAGCGTTTTTTTCAACTGCGATTTTTGCGAGTTCACAAGTAGCATCAACATTGGCTGCCCTAAGATCCCCAGTTTTTTCTCCATTCCAGCCAACTTTACATCCCAAATGGATTATAGCATCTAAAGGCCCAAGAATTTTAAGAACTTTTATAGTTTCAGGGTTATTCAAATCAAATGTATGCACATCCCCATCAATAAGAATTGTTCCATGCAAAGCCTCCACAACCTCCCAGCCCTGCAGTTTCAAACAAGTAACGACTCTTGACCCTAAAAATCCTCGAGCCCCTGTTACAACTGCAGTTTTAATGTTGGTCCGTTTTGCGTCCTGATAAGCGAAATATTGCGGTGATATCCCGGCCCATACCCGCATTCGCTAAGCTCTTTTGTAGGTTAAAAGATACATTCGAATTTAATTTGAGAATTTCACTTTCTATACAAATACGCGCACGATGTGCTAACTTTCCACGGGTTGGGTCTTTGATGTAATTTGACCCGGGATGAAATAAAAACCAATCGATCGGAAAATCGCCCAGAATTTCTTTACACTTCCAACCAGTGCATTTTCCTATGGATTTTAAGGATTTTACATTGAAATATTGCAGATGGTCTGGAGGAGCAATCCAGTACCTTGTGCTAATATGTCCTTGTGATTGGGCAAGTTTCTGTATCGGGGAAAAGTCGTTGGGAACTGTAACAACAAGAATCCCCTCCGCAGAAACAATCCGTTTTATGTCATTCATAAGTTTTACTGGTTCCAGTACGTGCTCAAGAACATTTACCAAAAGTACGCAATCGTATTTAAATCCAGACTGAATTTGTTTGTGCAGAAGCTCTGTAATATCGCCCACGGAAAGGAATGGTCTCATTTGCGGATTCTTGCTTTCAATTCCTGCTTCACTAAAGTCAATTCCGTGTACAAACCATCCATTTTGCACAAATGCATTCATGCCAAATCCCTCCCCGCATCCCACATCTAGCATTCTCGGCTTTTTAGGCCTTTTTTTCCCATCCCACAGCATGGCTTCGACAGTCTTTAATCGAAATTGATATTTCTTTTTAATCCAGCTTAATTCCGCCTTATCATACTTTATTTCATAGCTTCCCCTACCTTCCTGGTAGTATTTTTTAGAGTAATAACTTTCAAGATGATTCTGAGTAGGTCTTGGAGTAATTTCATAATACCCCAAATTATTTTTTCTTACTTTAAAAGAAGTGCCCCAGCCTCTCTTTTTCATTTGCTGTATAGTTTTTTTAATTTCGAAAAACTATTTTGATAGCTTCTTAACAAGGCGTGATATTTCATTGTCTTGGCTGCTAATTTTTTTCATGCAACTCATCGCTTCTCTTGGGTTGCTGCGAAAGGCTATTCGAAGAACATTCATCCAATTGATATTATTTTTGGTTCGGACTTTTTCAATTTTGTCGATAATTTCTAGATAGTATTTCGTGGGTTTTAGTTTCATGGCTGTTTTCTTATTAATTTAACCTCCTAAAAGCCGAATGACAGATTGGCCCTTTAAGCAGACTCATCACATCGCGCCCTATTTCGCACTCCTTTATCTTCCCGAATATCGGGTCAAGCGCATCGAAAAACCCTTCTACCAGCGCGGGGGTGTGTTCTAAGCAGACATAGACGCTGTTCCCCGCCAGATACCCCTTTTTTAGCATCTCCTGCGTGATCAGCGTCTTGTAGGCCAGCGCATGCGGACTTTTGAAAGTAAAACCGGCCAAGGCCGGAAGACCCCAGTGATCGATTTCAAGCCCATACTTATCCGCCAAATTTTGCCACCCTTTACGTATCGTGCTACCTGTCTCAGTGATTTGCACCCAAGACTGTTCCTTTTGCATCACTTCCAATGTTTTTAACGCTGCGGTCGGTCCAATCCTTTCCGTCCAAAAGGTGCTGCTGATAAAGCTTTTTTGGGCTGCCTCCATCACCTCTCTCTTTCCGATGATTGCGGTGATGGCGTACCCGTTCCCCAAGGCCTTTCCAAACATAGCCATATCCGGATTGACCCCGTATTTCAAGTGAAGGCCCCCATAAGTTTCCCGAAAGCCCGAGGTACACTCGTCAAAGATCAACACAATCCCGCGGTCCGTGGCCAACTTTCTTACTTTTTGTAAAAAGTTATCCTGCGGGCCCTGATTCCGCATGACTTCCATTTTGATGACCCCAATGTCATGGGTTTTCACCAACTCTTCTAGTTGCGAATAATTGTTATAGGTGAAGGGAAAAACCGTTCCACGAAGATTTCTGGGGACACCTTGAGGCTCTAATCCAGGCAAAAGATGGCCATCCAAACTTTTGTCATCCCCTAGATTGGCCGATAGATACCAGTCGTGCCATCCGTGGTAGCCACAAATCGCCACCTTATCCTTGCCACTGGCCGCCCTAGCGATTCGAATCGCTATCGTATTTGCCTCACCCCCTGACCTAGCAAGGCGAACCATTTCGGCCCACGGATGGAGTTCAATCAGCTTTTCAGCCAGATAAACCTCTTCGGGGCAATTCAGGGTGGACATGTTGCCCTTGTTGACGACCTGATGAACAGCCTCATCCACCTCGGGATGGCCGTAGCCAAGAATATTGGTGCCGATGCCCATGATCGACATGTCTATATACTTATTCCCGTCCAAGTCCCAAACCTTACAACCTCTGGCCTTGCTGAAGTAGGCGGGCCACTGATCGGGTAGAAACATCTCGGGTCGCTTTGATAGAAGCATGTTGCCGCCGGGAATCATAGTTCTGGCCTTTTTCCACAAAGCTTGACCAGTCCCCAATAAATCTTTTTTTCCCTTCAAGGCTGTAGCGGAGCTGGTAGGGATCTTGGTTTTTACGGGCATGGGACCAGCTCTTCCTTAGAAAGCCACAGCCATTCTGGCTTCGCGTAGGGTTCCGCCAAGGCTCGGACCTTTGGATTGGCATCAAGAAAGCGGATAATTTCAGCCACGGGAATCAAGGGTGCTTGTTGTTTAAGGGCAAGGTAAGCGGAGCGGCACAAAGCCAGATCCTCCGGGTAATCTACGGTTAGACGCAATTCTGGTCGGCAAACAACTTTCGGAACGGGAATAGCTTCCACTTTGAAGTCGGATCGATGTTCTCGAATATAAAGGCTGCAGAGTTCGGAACGATGCCTCGAATCTCCATGTTTATGGGACTCTTCCAAAGCCCTCAAGGTGTAGATTTCAAAGTGAGCGCCTTCGGGAAGGCCATCGACTGCAGTTACGTCGTTTCCATTTTGAACATGTCTATCCCAAGCTTCCTCCACAGCTTCGTGGTACATATAGGGAGATTCCGTAGTGACCCGAAATACGTCTGTACCTTCCTCGGCACGGCATCCTTGGATCAAGCGTTGCAAAACATCCTGCGGATCGCCATGAATCGAGCCAATCGCATGTTTTTGAGCAACCCCGTGGAAAGTTTCGTTGGCCAAGCCCTCGGAAACAGCCAGGACAATGGAAGAAATACAGGTTTTTCTTTTTACACTAGAAATAATTTGGTCAAGGATTGTCACCCCTTTGGCTGGGTCTAGGTTCTGCAGGGGTTTGCCATAAAGTCGCGATCCTTCCGCCCTGCAGGCGAGAACGGCAACCAGACGGCGTGATTTGAGGCTCACTTTTTGTAAAGAAATCTTTTAAAAATAGGGTGGTGCTGGGGTATTTTTCTAGAAACCCTTGAACCAAGGACCTCCTTAGGATCCAAAATGGCTGGCAAAGTCTCCTGCTTGTCTACGCGAAGAAGTTTCAGGTCATTATTTCTCAAAAGGCTCCCTTTTTTAAGTTTCCTTGCTGCCACAACAATTTTAGCAGACTTGGAACGATACATTCTCTCGTCTGAACCCGGTTCGAGCGCAGATGAGCCTAGGGCTTTTTCATATTTCCGGATTTTTTTGACGAACTTCTTAAAATAGGCTGGTGGCAAAGCGGATACATAGTCTTCTAGTTTAAGCTCACGATCCAAGGTTATATGTTTTTCGACCACAGAGATCCCAAAAGGCAAGGCCAGAAGGGAAAGTTCAAGAGAATCCTCTTTGCCTCCATCGCTATGATCCATAAAACCGATTCCAGCTGGGTGACACAGTGCGGCTAGCGTGCCAAGCCGAAGTAGGTTGTTAGCGCCCAAGGGGGTGGGTTCAGCCTGGAACCCATGCATCATTGTTACGCATGCAGTTTTGATCCTTGGATGACGCTCAAACAATGAGCTGAGATTTTTTTCTCCCAATCCCCCTAGTCCAAGGAGGGTATGCTTTCCTGTTTTTAGAGCCGCCCTGATCAGGCCGTCATTATAGAAATCTGTTGCATGAATTTTCAGGCCCTCAGCGCCAAGAGCAATTGCCATACGCAAGGACTTCTTACCAAAGACATCAAAATAGAGTCCGATACCCTCTTTTTTTGCTTCGCTAGCCACTTCCCTCCAGCAGGCTGCTGGCATTTCTAGTTTTTTGAATAAATCATAATATTTATACTCAGGAGTTGCGATTTCATCGGCATAAACGAGTTGGAATTTAACCGCGTCCGCCCCAGCCCGGGCCGCTGCCCGAACCAAAAGGCGGGACAGCAACGGGTCTCCTTCGAACCCTTGAGCCGCCTCCGCAATGATTTTAATTTTTTTTGAATTTCTCATGGGGCTCTCTCTTTGTGCTACTTAGTGGAAATTGCCAAAGGTGATCCGGTGCCCCATGTGCGGGGATCCATCATCTCTCTTTGGAAATTGGTCTGCGGTGACCAAGATATAGTCACCCTCGGTTGTTTTAAGGCGAAAAGAAGTTCTTCCCACTCTTTTAATGAAGCACACCCCAAGACAATCGAGGAAATATCTTTTTCTTGAAGAACAAAGCCCAAGGCAGCCTGAAGGGGTGTGACTCTATGCTTTTGGCACGCTTGATGCAATTCTTTGACGGCTTCCAATGGAAGATTAGCGATCTGTTGACTACTCCTTGGGAGAGAAAGAAGAAGGCCCTGAAGGAATACGCTGCGAACAGAGACGGAGACTCCTTTTTTCTTGAGACGAGCAAGCGCCCCACTCTCTCCTGCTCTTGGATCCAGCAGATTGAAAGGTAATTGAACCATGTCAAAGTCGTAGCGCTCACACAGAAGTTCAGCCTCCGCTGGGTCATACGAAGAAAAACCTATACGGGAAACCCTTTTTTCGGATTTTAGCTGATGTAGCTCCTTGGCAATTTGCTCCGCTCCGTCGTTGCGGAGAGGACCCGTGTCATGAAGTAAAAACCCATAGCAACTTTCTACTTTTAGCCGGCTCAATGACAGGTCCAGGGATCTTGAAATATTCCACTTGCCCAATTGGATATTATCTCGTGGAGGCGCAGTCTTAGTTGTGACTCGAAAATTCTTAACTCCAATTTGCCCAAGCCGTTCCTCCGCATCCCCATAGGCTTGAGCCGTATCGATTTCACAGATTCTGCATTCAAGGGCCCGAGCCAGTATCTTTTCGATATCCTCCTTGGGTAACTTTCCTTGTTGATTTGTAATGCCGTAATCTAGGCCAAAAGTCGCCGTGCCTAAACAAATCCGCTGTTCGGATGGGACTTTCGCATTCCAATCTAACATGTCGGTTTTCACGCCTTGGAAAAAAGCCGAAGGGTCTCCATGGTATATTTTTGATCCTTTGGCTTTAGATCAGGATAGATGGGAAGGCTAATAGCTCGACGAGCGTACTCTTGAGCAACAGGACATGGGGAAAAGCCCCGTCTCGGACCGCGCCGATTTATCAATCTTTCTTGGTAGTAACGGAAGTTTTGTACGGGGAGATAGTGCAGATTTGCTTTAATTCCAGCTGCTTGAAGCCCTTGGATTAGTTTATCCCGCTCCTCCATCGTTTGGCTTTTGGGTATTGTCGCAACGTAAAGGTGCCAAGAAGAGTTACCTCCTTTGGTTAGCGAGGGCAGAACAATAGGACTCTTTTTAAGCTGAGAATTGTACGTCTTGGCGATTTGACGGCGTTTTTTCATAAACTGGCCGATTCTTTTCAGCTGACTCCTTCCAAGGGCGGC
>Ga0214921_10004675_pt1 | contig 19941 bp, 21 predicted proteins | sample LL1505_MetaG_FD_177992 | JGI IMG/M metagenome (GOLD analysis project Ga0214921, IMG submission 177992) | Freshwater microbial communities from Lake Lanier, Atlanta, Georgia, United States - LL-1505 | ecosystem: Environmental > Aquatic > Freshwater > Lake | place: USA: Georgia | collected...
TGTAACCAGCCGTTTCGCCTTTCTTAAGGTGATTTATTTGAATCACAGGAGATATTAAGGAGACTACATTTTTTAGTCCCTTCTTAAAAAATAATTTACCTCCATATAAAGCAATACCCGGTCTCACTGTATCAAAATGATATTCTTTACCTAAAAATATCCCTCCTGATGCTGCTAAACTAAATTTGCAGTTTGGAAAATTAAACATTGATTTAATTTCTAAGAATCTGTTTTTTTGAATAATGTTGTATTTACTATTTTTTTCATCTGCACTTGCAAGGTGGGTAAATATTGTAACCTCTTTAAATTTTTTAATTATTGATCTTTCTGCGTATATTTTTTTAATTTCATTAATTTGCATTCCAGATCTACACATTCCAGTATCAACTTGAATAGCTAATTTATTAAAAACTTTTTTTTTATTTAAAAAATTTGTCCATTTCTTAAATTGTTCGTAAGTATTAAGAACAGGTACAAATTTATTTTTAAAAAATATTTGCTCTTCATTTTTATTTAATCCATTCGCTACAAAAATATTAATATTTGAAATATTTTTTTTTATTTTTAATGCTTCGGTGATATTTGCGACCCAGAAATCTTTACATTTGTTTTTAATTAAAAATTTTGCAATTTGAATATCGCCTAGACCATAAGCGTTTGCTTTAATAACTGGACAAATAGATGTTTTAGAAAATTTTTTGATAATATTAAGATTATTTTTAATATTATTTAAATTGATAATTAGTTTTGAATGCGAATATTGCATCCATGGTTAATTATCAAATTTTATATTATTTGCATCTTTAAACTTAGTATAAGCGCTCTCAAATTCTAAATTAATAATACCTGTAGGACCGTGTCGTTGTTTACCAATTATTACTAGTGCTTGGTTGTGTACTTGGCTCATTTTTTCTTGCCAGGTGATGTGTTCAGCAGTTCCAGCCTGAGGTTCACTTTTCTCTAAATAATATTCAGGTCGATATACAAACATAACCACATCAGCATCTTGTTCAATAGAACCGGACTCCCTTAAATCTGACAATTGTGGCCTCTTATCGTCTCGTTGTTCAACGGCACGAGATAATTGTGATAATGCTAAAACTGGAACACTTAGTTCTTTAGCTAAAGCTTTTAGTCCTTGAGTTATTTCTCCAATTTCCTGAACTCGACCCTCGTATTTAAAATTTCCAGTGGTCATCAGCTGTATATAGTCAACAACAATTAAATCTAGACCGTGAAGTCTTTTAATTCTTCTTGCTCTATTTGCTAATGTAGAAATTTTAATTGCAGGTGTCTCGTCGATATAAAGTGGAAGATCATTAATATTTTTTGAAGCTTCGATAAATTTTTCTAAATCTTCCTGTGTAATTTTTCCTCTTCTTATATCGTTAGATCTAATTCTTGATTGTTCTGCTAATATTCTGGTTGATAATTGCTCAGAAGACATTTCTAAAGAAAAGAAGGCAACAGAGGATTTTCCTAGTTTATTCTCCATAATTTTTTTTGCTGCATGAAACGCAATGTTAGTTGCAAGAGCAGTTTTTCCCATTGAAGGTCTTCCAGCAATAATTATTAAATCACCTTTGTGCATTCCTCCAAGTCTTTCGTCTAAATCACGAAGACCTGTTGGCACACCAACAATCCCTTCATCATTTTTGAAAGCTCGCATAGCCATATCAACAGTTTCACCAAGTGCTTTTTCAAATGACATATAGGATCTGTCAAATTTTCCTCTTTCAGCAAGATCAAAAAGTTTTTTTTCTGTTCCTTCTATTAATTGTTCAGCAGTATTTTCTAAATTTTTATTATTAGCTTCAGTTAATGTGTTCTCAGATAATTCAATTAGTTTTCTTCTTAAATGAAGATCATAAATTACTTTAGCATAGTCTTTAGCTTGAAAAGCCGAGGTAGAAAGTCTTGTAAGTTTTGCAATATATTCATTACCACCCAATTCTTTTAATGATTGATCATTTTCTAAGTAATTTTTTAAAGTAATTGGACTTGCAAGCAAACCTTTGCTGATTAGTTTATTTAAATAATGAAATATCTTTTGATGAATTGGATCAAAAAATATATTTTCATTAACAATAGTAGAAATTTCGTCAAATATTTCGTTATTTACTAGGATAGATCCTAATATTATCTGCTCTGCCTCTATATTATTTGGTAATTCTTTAGTGGTATTTAAAATTCTAATATTTTCCGCGCTCATGGAAATATTTAAATTTATTTAAGATGTGAGTATAGAATAATTTTTTTTACTTTAATGTGGATAAGTTAATAACTTTGCAGTTAAACTATTTTTTCAACCGAGACAACTTTAACTTTTATTGAAGCCTGAACATCGGCATGTAAATTTATTATTACATTGTAATCACCAATTTTTTTAATTTGTTCTTTAAGTTCAATCATATTGGCAGAAATATTTTTAAAATTATGCATTTCTAAATTTTGAATAATTTCTTTTATAGTTAAAGAGCCGTACAAAGCTCCACCCTCCATAGAATTTTTAGTAATTTTTAATTCAAATTTATCAATCTGTTTTTGAATTTTTACTGCCTCATTTTTTAGATCATTATTTTTTTTGTTTAATTCTTCTTTGCGTTTTTCAAAAATAGCTAGATTTTCTTTTGAAGCGATTAGTGCTTTATTATTTTTTAAAAGAAAATTTCTAGCAAAGCCATTTGCAACTTTTACTTTACTTCCAATTTTTCCTAATTTTTTAATATTTTCTAAAAGAATAACTTCCATGACTAATCCGCTACAAATGGTAATAAAGCTAATATTCTAGCTTTTTTAATTTCACTAGATAACTCTTTTTGTTTTGCATAACAAACAGAAGTTATTCTGCTAGGTAACATCTTTCCCGTTTCAGATATATATTTTTGAAGTAATTTTAAATTTTTATAATTAATTACCGGAGCATCTTTTCCGCTTAAAGGACAGTCCCTAGTAAATTTAGTTGTTGCTTTTTGAAAAAGCATTAAATTTGAATTATTATTTTTCTTGGTTTTTTTAATATTTTTTCTTTTCATTATTTACCTTCTTCTTTTTGAACTAGCTCTGAATTTTCTTCAGGTATATTTTTTATTCTTATGGTCATAAATCTTAAAATATTAGAATCAATTCTTTCAATTTTTTCTAGTTCTTGAATGACTGTAGGCTCTCCTGAGAAATATAAATTTGTATAATAACCCTTTTTAAAATTTTTAATCGGGTATGCTAATTGTCTTAGACCCCAGTTCTCTTTTTTTTCAATCTTACCTTTATTTTTTTTTATAAGATCTTCAATTTTTTGGTGAAGATCAGAAAGATCTTTATTATTTAAGCTTTGAGAAGCTATATAGGTATGTTCGTAATAATTCATTTTAGCTTATGGTTGCTTTTAATTAGCATCCCAACCTTAATATTAAAGTCGAGAAAGTCAGGGCAATATATAATTTTTTTTTTTTAATACAACAGTGTTAATTTTGTTATAATTACTTACTTAATTATGAAAGCAATCGTATTTCCAGGCCAAGGTTCCCAGTATGTTGGTATGGGAAAAGATTTTTATGAAACCTTTAGTGAATCTAAAGAAGTGTTTCATGAAGTTGATGATGCCTTAGGTTTTAAATTATCTAATATTATTCTAAATGGACCTAAAGAAACTTTAGATCTTACAGAAAATACTCAGCCTGCAATAATGACTGTAGGAGTTGCAATTTATAAAACATTAAAAAAACAAAAAATAAAAGATTTTAAAGACTATAGTTTTTTTGCAGGACATTCTTTGGGTGAATATACTTCTTTGATTTGTTCGAATTCTTTAACTTTAAAAGAGGGTGCTAAAATTTTAAAAGAAAGAGGCAGGTCTATGCAAGAAGCAGTCCCAGTAAATATTGGAGCAATGGCTGCAATATTAGGCGCAGAATTAGATTTGGTAAATGAAGTGATAAATAAAAATAAATCTAGCGAAGGAATTGCTGAAATTTCAAATGATAATTGTCCAGGCCAGATTGTTGTAAGCGGTAATAAAGAAAAGATTATTAAAATAGTGGATGACCTAAAAAATACTCATGGAAAAAAAGCAATATTGTTGCCAGTAAGTGCGCCATTTCATTGCTCGTTAATGCAGCCTTCGGCAGATAAGATGAATCAAATTCTAATAAAAACAAATTTTTCCCAGCCAGTAATTAATATTGTTTCTAATGTAACAGCTAAGACAATAGATAATTTTAAAGAAATTCCCTCTTTGCTTACAAAACAAATTACCCATCATGTTAGATGGAGAGAATCTGTAGATTTTATGACAAAAAATGGTGTAAAACATTTTATAGAAATCGGTCCCGGAAAAGCATTAACTGGTATGATAAAAAGAATAGGAAAAGAACTTACAACAACTACAATTGATAATATAACTCAATTTAATGAATTTAATTAATTTTAAAAATAAAAAAGTTTTTATAACTGGTGGTACTGCTGGAATTGGACTTTCTATCTTAGAAAGCTTTTATAAATTAGAAGCTGATATATTTACAATCGGAACAAATATTGAAAACCTCAAAAGTATTCAAAATAATTTTCCAAAAATCAAAACGTCTAATTTTAATTTAGAAAATCATCAAAAAATTGAAGAGTTAGTAAAAGAAGCCAAAGATAAATTAGGTGGATTAGATGTTGTTATAAATAACGCCGGAATTACAAAAGACAATCTTGCAATTAGAATGTCAGATGAAGAATGGAATAAAGTAATAAATATAAACCTAACTGCTGTATTTTTGATTTGCAAATATTCAATTAAAGCCATGATGAAACAGGATTCAGGTTCTATAATTAACATTAGCTCAATTGTTGGTCATACAGGAAATTTCGGACAAGCTAATTATTCAAGTGCAAAAGCTGGAATAGTTGCGATGTCAAAAAGTCTTGCAAAAGAATATGCGAAAAAAAATATTAGAGTAAATTGTATATCACCAGGATTTATCGACACAAAAATGACTAAAAATATCAATGAAGAATTTAAAAAAAAACTTATTGAAAATATACCAATGGGAAAATTAGGCTCAGGAAATGATATTGCGAATTGTGCTATTTTCTTAGCTTCTGATCTTTCTAGTTATATTACAGGCGAAACCATCCATGTTAATGGTGGAATGTATATGGCTTGATTTATTTAATTTATTCATTTATTGAAAGAATCATAAATAATTAAGGGAGTTTAAAAAATGAGTGATGTTGCGGCTAAAGTTAAAAAGATTATCGTGGAACACCTAGGCGTTGATGAAGCAAAAGTTACAGATGAAGCAAGTTTTATTGATGATTTAGGCGCAGATAGTTTAGATACAGTTGAGTTAGTAATGGCATTCGAAGAAGAATTCGGTTCTGAAATATCAGACTCAGAAGCTGAGAAAATACTAACAGTTGGTGATGCAATAAGATTTATTGAGAATAATCCCGCTAAGTAGTTTTTTTGATTTCAAAATCAAAGAGAGGTTTGATTTTAATATTATCTTCCCCATCAGGGGCAGGGAAAACTACTCTTGCTAAAAAAATTCAAAATAGCGATAGTAATTTTAAGATATCAGTATCTTACACAACCAGAACTCCAAGACTCAATGAAGTAGACGGAGTTGATTATAACTTTGTCAGTATAAATAAATTTCAAGAATTATCTAATCAAAATAAATTTCTAGAGCAGGCAAAAGTATTTGGAAATTATTATGGAACCTTAAAAGGACCGATAGAAGAAAATTTAGCTCAAGGAAAAGACTATTTATTTGATATTGATTGGCAAGGGACAGAACAGGTAAAAAAAATAATGCCTCTAGATATTGTTCCAGTATTTATTTTGCCACCTAGTATTATTGATTTAGAAAATAGACTTAAAAAAAGAGAAGAAAAAAATAAAGATTTAATAGATCAAAGGATGAAGATGGCAAAAGATGAAATTAAACATTGGAAAGATTACAAATATATTGTTGTAAATAAAGAAGTTGAAATTTGTTTTGAACAAATTAGCAAAATAATAAAAATTGAAAGAGAATTAAGGTCTACTTTTAATTAAATCAACTAATTTATAGTAAAAATTAAAATCTAAATTTTCTGGTCTTAAGTTTTTTATATTATCAAAATTTATAATTTTAAGTTCATTCTCGTTAAATAACTTCTTAAGAGTTTTCGAAATCATTTTCCTTTTATTATTAAATATAATTTTTGTTAGATCGGATAATATGTTTAGATCTTCTAACTTAAAATTAGATTTTGTTTTTGGCGTGAAAGATAGTACGGATGAGTCAACTTTTGGCTCAGGACTAAATTCTTTTTTTGAAATATTAAAATGAAATTGAACATCTAATCTGGCATTAGTTAATATAGATATTCTTCCATATTTTTTAGTATTTGATTTTGCTATAATTCTATCTGCAACTTCTTTTTGAAACATTAAAATCATTTGATTGTAGAAAGGGGGCCAAGGATCAGAATAAATCCATTTAATCAACAATTTTAGAGATATGTTATAAGGAAGATTACCAAAAATTATAGAATTTTTTTTAAAGATATTTTTTTCATCAAAAGTTAAAGCGTCAGAAATTGCATAATTAAAATTTTTACAATTATTTTTAATTTTTTCTAAATAATTAGTTAAATCTTTATCAAACTCAATCGCATAAATTTCTTTTGGATTTTTTTTTATTAACTCCTCTGTTAAATTTCCAGAGCCAGGTCCTATCTCTATTATATTAGTATTTTTATTAACATTAGCTATGTTTGCAATTTTTTTTATTATTTCCTTATTTGTTAAAAAATTTTGACCAAGTTTTTTTTTATGTTTAAACATTATATTTAGAAAAAAACTTTATTGCTTTCTTGAAGCTTTTTGGGTCTGCGATTCCTTTTCCAATAATTTCTGTCCCAACTCCATGATCAGGAGAAATTCTTATGAAAGGCAAACCAATTGTAATATTTATAGCATCAAGATCAAATTGAGATTTAAAAGTCGTTAGAATTTGATCATGGTAGTGACCAATTAAAACATCAATCTTTAATTTTTTTCTTTGTAAAAAACTAGTATCTGGCGAAAGAGGACCGATCACTTGATATTTTTTTTTAAGTTTTTTTATGGCTGGAATAATTACTTTTTTTTCTTCATTTCCTATGAAGCCATTTTCACCATTATGAGGATTAAAACCTAATATGCCAATTTTAATTTTTTTTCTTTTAATAATTTTAGAATAAAAATTATTAATATTTTTGCATGCCTTTTCAATTTTTTTGTATGAAATTTTTTTATAAACTTCTTTTAAAGGAATATGAGTTGTTAATGGAAGGACAGAAAAATTTTCATTAAACAAAAGCATATTTTCTTTGTTTTTATTATTAGTTTTTTCTGCAATATATTCAGTAATTCCATTATATTTATTTTTTGTAAATTTTGACTTGTTAATTGGAAGATTAATAAGTCCTGAGGCTAAATTTTTTTTTAGTATAAGAATTCCATATTCAAAACATTTTTTAATAAATTGTTCTGATTTATTAAATTTTAAATCAAAGGGCTTTATTTGATTATAATCTACATTAATGAAATTAAATTTTGTTTTTTGTAAATTATTAATTTTAGATAATCTTAAATTAACTTTTATTTTAATATTTAAATACTTGGCTTGTCTTTCTAAAAGAGAATAATTCCCAATAATTATAAAATTTAGCTTTAATTTTTTTATATAATTTAAAGATTTTAGGAAGATTTCAGAAGAGATGCTATTAGGTTCTCCTAAAATAATTATTATACTTTTTTTCACAGAAATTTAATTAAATATTTTTTTTTACTTTTTTCTAAATGAGTAGCCGAGAATTTATTTAATAGTTTATTCTGTTCGGTAACGATAAGTTGTTTTTTTAATTTTTCGTCTTCCTCTGTATTTTTTTGTTCTTTTTCTAGCTCTCTATTAACCTCTGTTAAATTTACATTAAGCCTTCCTTCATACATCTGTCTAATTAATTTAGACCACTTCATATCTATTTTTATTATATTTTTTAAATAATCTTTCTCTATTTCATTTTGATTGTAGAAAGAGTTAAGAGTTTCATTATTAATTTTTATTCTTTCTAAGTAGTTATATAAATTATTTTCAATTTCTTTTTCGGATACTTCAATTTTATAATAATTAGTTTCTATATCTTTAATTTTTCTATCAATTAAACTATTGATAATTTCTTTTTTTATTAGTTCTGAATTATTAGTAGTTTGATCTTTGTTAATAAATTTCACAAAATTAATTTCTTTATTAATGTCTAATTCTGTAATTATTGAATTATCTATTGAAACTATAACGTTATTAATTAGTTGTTTTGATTTTGCATTTGTTAAAAAAAATACAAAAAATAATAGTAAAAAAAATTTTTTTTTACTCATTTTTTTTAAAATAATTGTTTTCCACCAATAGAGGGTATTATATTAGATGTTGTGTAATTATCACCAAATGGCAATAATGTTACACCAAAGAAAACGCTAGTTGCGGGTTTTAAGTCTTTATCGGAAGAGTAATTTTTTTGAAAGTAAAATCCATATCTTATACATTCATTCTCATTTTCAATTCCAACTTTATGCGAGTTAGTTAAATCTGTTTTTAGATTTCTGTCAGTTGAAATTGTTAATTTTGTATTGTCAGTTAAATATGATGTTAAGTTGGCTTTTGCATATCTTTCATTTCCAATATGGTTATTTTTTTCATAGAAATTAAAATTAATTTCACCTTGTTTTAAAAAAGTTTTTAAATTTAAATCGTTATAATAAACATGATTAAAACCGTTATCTAAAGTATTTTTAATTGTTACATCGAAATTTCCTGGACTTAAATAATTTGCTTTTGTTACCAAGTCAGAACTTTTATTTTGTAGAGAAGACTTAGTAGGCATATCTGGATCTTCGTTAAATTTTACAACCTGACCTATCGAAAAGGCAGCTTCAGCAGGTTTATTTTTATTTACAATTTTTTCTTTCCACATCCAATCTAGACCTATGTTAAAAGATAAGTCTTTTTCAATTAACTCATCTGAGTTCATTCTATTAATTGAAAATAAATTATCCGTGTTTAATGAAGTATCGTTAGATTTTGCATTAGTCATTTTTCCAGGAGAGTAACGGGTAAGTATTCTTGGGATTAAGTATTGTTCAGATTCTTTTGATATTTTTGCAAATGGTAATGAAGTATCGAGACCAACAACTGGATTAATTTGGCTATTTAAGTTTTCATTTGGCGTTCTGTAATCAGAATAGTAGTTAATATTATTAATTTTTGTAAGAAATTTATATCCAATACCAAGATTTGTATTATAGGATTCCGGAGTTGAATAATCTAAGTTGTTAATGAAAGTTGTTTTATTTTGATTGGTGTTTGTATTTAAACTCTTAAAATTTGAACTAAAGTTTAAGTTATTATTATTTAGCAAGTTGTATTTCGTATAAACAATTTCAGGCAGTAAATATTCGTATTGATCAGAAGCTTTTATAGTTGAAATATTTTGATATGCTGCTGTTTTGAAATTTAAACTTTCATTTTTTCCAAATGAATTAAGATATATTTCATTAGTTAGTTTAGTCTCATCTTCTTTTACAAGATTTCTTTTAAACCCATCAACAGTGGAGTTTATTTTATTAACTCTTAAATAAGTTGGGTTATTTGTTCTTTGAATTTTTGTATTAAATTCACTTTGATCTAGAATTTTATCTACAAAATTAAGATTCAAGTTTCCATACAAATGATGTCTTGAACCGTCTGTTTGTGTGGATGTTATCTCTTTATAACCTTGGGTAAAGCCTCCCTCAATTGATAAGTCTCCATTCTTAAATTTTTCTCTATATTCCCCTAACAAAAGAGGATTTTGTTTAAAATAATAAACTGGACTAATTGTGAAATCAGCGGATTCTGATACTGGGTAAAAATAAGGAACTTTAATTGTTGTACCAATATCTGATCCTAAAGAAGCAAATGATGGAGCTAAAAATCCTTCTTTTCTTTTTACGCTAGGGTCAGGATGTGAGAAGTATGGAGTATATAAAATTGGCACATTATTTAGATCTAAAGTTGCATTTTTATAAATAATTTGTTTTTTTTCTTTATCATGCGTTACTAAATCAGCATTTAAATTCCAATAAGGACAACCTTCTTTCTCATTAGTTGATTTGCAGGATGTAAATTTTCCATCTTTAATGATCGTGATATTATCCTTTATACTTACTTCTTTTCCAGAAAGTCTTGGTTCTATAAATTCATTAAATTTATCTTTAGATTGAAATTTTTCTTTATTAAGATCAGAGTTTAGATTGTAGCCAATAATTTCATTAAATTTATCATCAGCATTTAGTTTGCTAAAATAATATATGTTTTTATAATTATCTAGAAACTTCACTTTATTTTCTGCAGAAATAATTTTTTTTTCTAAGTCATATTCAAAATTTTCAGCAGTTAGTGTTCTATTTTTTATGTCAGAAAATTTAGAGTTTCCGAAAGTTTTTAATAATTGGTTTGACTTGTTATAGATAATTTTATCAGCTGAGATTTGTTTCCCTTCTTGATTTTTAGCTACTACATTTCCTATAGCTTCAATAATATTATTATCTTGAGAATAAGTTAGTTTATCAGCAGAAAAATTGTAAATATCTTTTTGTTGAGCAGAACTAATACTGCTTTTAAAAAAAAATAATCCTAAAAATAATATAAAAATAATTCTATTTCGCATTAACTTGAGTAATTCCAACTAAATTTATTAAAATTATGAGAAATATAGGTATCCACACTGAAAAATCTACAGATATTATGTCTGATTTAGCTATTGTTATTGATAAATCATTTAGAAAATAAATTATAATGCTTATTATTACTCCATAACTTCCGTATTTCAGATAATTAGAAGTTTTTCCTAAATTGATTATCATTAAGCCAGAGAGTATCGACATCGCTAATAAATATATTGGGAAAGATATTAGCTTTTGATATCTGATTCTAAGATCTATTGTTGAATAACCTTTATCTTCCAATATTAGCATTTCTTTATTGATATCTAATAGAGAAGTAGTTTCAGTGTTTTTGTATACATTTCTTAGTTCGTTAATATTTATATTACTAATGTAATTATAATTGGCTAAATAATTTTCTTTATTATTTTTTTTATTTGCTGTGATAATGTGAACTTTGTTAAGTTGCCAATTCTTATCTTTTATAACTCCCTCGTTAGCGTCAATTCTTTTAATAAAATTATTAGAAAAATCATAATTATAAATAGTAACTTCGTTTACTGTTGAAAAATCTTTACTAATTTTTTCTATCCTGATTATATTTTTTTCTTTGTCATTTTTATCAAGAATCCATATTCCAGTTTCGTTAACAAATACTAAATTTTTTGTTTCATTATATTCCGATCTTAATTCTTCGTAGTATTTCAACATTGAAGAAGAGAAGGGCACAATCAAAAATACAATTAAATATCCAATAACAAATGAAGTTAAAGCTGGAATTAATATAATCTGAATATTTGAATAGCCCATAACCCTTAATGAAATAACTTCATTATGATTATAAATTTTTAAATAAAAAACAATTCCGCCAAATAAAACTATAAATGGAAATAAATTTACTAATACATTAGGTATTTTTAATAAGGTAAAGATTATAAAAAATATAAATTTAAGATCTTTTTTTGATTTAAAAAAGTTAAATTCATCTAATAGATTAATTAAAAGAATAATCGAAAGCATCACTGCTATTACAATGAATAAACTCTTAATGTATTCATTGATTATATATCTATTTATTGATTTTAACATTTATGATTTGATATTTTCTCTATTGAGAAAGTAATTAAGTAAAATCCAATTTATTATTAAAAATAAAATAGGAGCAATATATAAAAAAAAACTTGCATATATTTTTTTGGAACTTAGATCTAATAATATTTCGCCAAGTATTATAATTACAATTCCATAGGTAAAAATTATTATTTTTAATAAATTGTTATTTATAACTTCTTTGTTTGTTATAATTAAAAAACATGCCAACAAAACTAATGAAGGAATAAATAAAGGCATTATAATTCTATCGTTGAGTTCGCCAACGATATTAGAAAGTTGCGTATCATTTTTATTGTTAAATCTTTTTATTAATTCAAAAAATAACATTTCATTAAATTTATAATAATCCACTGTTTTTTTATTATATTGACTTAAATCTAATGTTGTTTTGTCAAAATCTAATATTGAAACTTTTTTGTCTTTTCGTTCTTCTTGAATACTACCCTCGACAAGAACTAATAAATTTTTATTATTTTCATTAATAACAACACCTGACTTTGCTATAATAGTTTTTTTAATATCTGCGTTATCTTCGAATAAAATAATATCCTCTAATTCATTAATTTGATTTTTTTTACCAACATAAATTGTTATTTTTTTAAGAGGATTGTTAAAATTATTTTGTTTTAATAGAGGCCCAATTGCTCCAACGCCGCTATTTAAAAGTAGGTATCTTGAATAATTAGAAAAATAAGGAACTATAAAACATCTTATAATTACTAATATTAAAATTAATATAATACTAGTTCTTAATAAATAATTTATAAATTTTTTTTTTTCTAGGCCCGAAAACCAAAGAGCTCTCAGTTCATTATGATCCTCAAATTTTGAGATTGTTACAACAAAAGATATAAAAAAAATTATTAATGATATTCTCGAAAAAAATTTTGGTAATATTGATAAAATGTATAAAAAATAAGTTTTAATAGAGTTTCCTTCTTCACCAATTAAATCGAGCAATCTAACAGCTTGAGTGATCCAAATAATAAGTCCAAATGCAAGTAGAATAGAAAGGTAGTTCTTTAAAAATTCTTGGATAAAATAGTATCCCAACTTGTTTTTTTTCATTTTGATATGTATATGATCTTATATCACTATGTTAGATTTAAAGATAATTCCAAATATAAATAAGAATTCAGATTATTATATTTTTTTTTGTGAAAAAAATTTCTCGTTTAATCCAAAAAAACTATCATTCATTGATATAAATAATAAAGAAATTAATTCTATTTTGTTAAAAAATAAAGATGAAGATTATTTTGTTTTTAATTTTCATAGTACAAGACCTAAAAAAATTATTTTTATAAATCATAAAGATAACAAAGACGATTTTGAGAATCAAAATATTGGCGGCAAAGTCATTAGTGAAATTAAATTAGCAAAAGAAATTAATGTTATTTTTTCTAATGAAAATAAATCTTTCGAAAATTATTACTTTAATTTTTTATTAGGATGTTATTTAAAAAAATACTCTTTTACAAAATATAAGACAATTTTTAAAAAAAACGAGAATGCAAAAGCAATTACTAATCTTCTAATCACTTCATCTAATAAAAATTTTTTTATTAATATTAAAAATAATATTGAAAATATTATTAATGGAGTTTTTTTAACAAGAGATTTAGTTTCTGAACCACCCAATTATTTAAATCCAGAAAAATTTGTTACAGAAATTAAGAAGCTTACTAAGCTAGGTCTTAAGGTTGATGTTTTTGACTCGTCCAAAATGAAAAAAATCGGAATGAATGCTTTATTGGGTGTTGCCCAAGGTAGTAAAAATTTGCCTTATTTTGTAACGATCACATGGAAACCAAGTAATTCAAAAAATAAAAATCCACTTTCGTTTGTAGGCAAAGGAGTTTGTTTTGATACGGGAGGTATCTCTTTAAAACCAGCTAAATTTATGGAAGATATGAAATATGACATGGCTGGAGCAGGAGCTGTTGTTGGCTTAATGAAAACTTTGGCTCTTAGAAAATCCAAATCTTATGTTATTGGCGCTGTTGCTTTAGTTGAAAATATGCCTGGTGGCTCAGCTCAAAGACCGGGTGATATCGTAAAATCCTATTCTGGTAAGACAATTGAAGTTTTAAATACTGATGCTGAAGGAAGACTAATTTTAGCTGATGCAATTTATTATATTGATGAACAATATAAGCCAGAATTAATAGTTGATTTAGCAACTCTTACTGGAGCGATCGTTGTTTCTTTAGGAAATGAGTACGCAGGTTTATTCTCAAATAATGACAAATTGTCAGAAAGATTAATTAAAGCCGGTGAAATAGAAAATGAAAAATTATGGAGATTTCCATTGCATAAAAATTATGACAAATTAATGGATTCAAAAATTGCAGACATTCAAAATATTAATTATTCTGGAGGAGCAGGATCGATTACAGCAGCACAATTTTTACAAAGATTTTTAAAGAACAAAACTCCTTGGGCTCATTTAGATATTGCTGGTATGGCTTGGACTAAGAAAGATTTAGATGTTATTCCAACAGGAGCGACTGGTTTTGGGGTTAAATTATTAAATAAATTTGTAGAAAAGTTTTACGAATAGTATGGAAAAAACTTTATCGATAATTAAACCAGATGCTGTTGAGAGAAATTTAATTGGTCAAATAGTTAGTATTTTTGAAAAAAACTCTTTGACAATTCATTCAATTAAAAAAATTAAATTATCAAAAAAAATGGCTGAAAATTTTTATTTTGTTCATAAAGATCGACCTTTTTTTAATGATCTATGTGATTATATGAGCTCAGGTCCCGTTGTGGTTATGATATTGGAAGGCAATAATGCAGTTTTAAAAAATAGAGAAATTATGGGGGCTACAAATCCTAAAGATGCTGCTAAAGGAACTATAAGAAATCTATATGGTATTTCTTTAGATAAAAATTCAGTTCATGGCTCTGATAGTAAAGAAAATGCTAAAATTGAGATCGATTTTTTCTTTAAAGAATAGTTTTTAAATTATTTTATTGCAAACAATATCTACTGCTTTTGGATAAATTAAGTGTTCCGCCTTTAGAACTCTTTTTGCTAAAGAATTTGAATTGTCTGTTTTAAAAATTTTAACTTTTGCTTGTAATATCTTTTTTCCAGAATCAAGTTTGGCCGTTACATAGTGAACTGTAGATCCTGCATATTTATCACCTGCTTTTATAGCCCTTTCATGCGTGTTTAAACCTTTATATTTAGGAAGGAGAGAAGGATGGATGTTTATAATTTTAAATTTACATTTTTTAATAAATTCTTTTGATAAGATTCTCATAAAACCAGCAAGGCATAATAATTTAATTTTATTTTTCTTTAGATAGTTTAAAGCTTTTTTTTCAAATTGAGGTTTCTTTTTTTCTATCGCGAAATTTAAAATTTTATTTTTTTTAGCATAAGCTAAACCTTTAGCTTCTTTTTTATTTGAAATAACTAATTTAATTTTCCAATTAGTATTATTTTTCTTTGAGTATTTAATTAATTCTTTTAAGTTAGAACCTCTGCCAGAAATAAAAACTCCAACATTAATATTTCCAGTTAATTTTTTCATTTAGTATAATTTTTTTATTATTACTTTTTACTATAGATCCGATTTCATAAGGTTTTGATGATTTACTAAAAACTTTTAAAATTTTATGATAATTTTTTTTATCTGCAATTATGCAAAAACCAACACCACAGTTAAATGTTTTAAGCATTTCATGATCATGAACACCATTTGATTTAATCCATTTTGTAACTTTATTAGGTTTGATTTTTGAAAGATTAATTTTTGCACAATAATTTTTCGGAATTACTCTTGGCAAATTTTCTATTAGCCCACCACCCGTAATATGGGCGCAACCTTTAATTAACTTCATATTGTGAAGTTTTAATATTTCATTAACGTAAATTTTTGTAGGAGTTAAAAGATCTTTATATAATTTTTTATTATTTTTAACTTTAATTTTTTTATCTTTTAAAATTTTTCTTATCAAAGAGTATCCATTAGAATGAGCTCCTGTCGAAGGTACTCCCAATATTATATCGCCATGTTTAATTAAATTTCCAGTGATAACGTTTTTTTTGTCTACAATTCCAACTGCAAAACCAGCTAAATCAAAAGAATCTCCAGTGTATACTCCTGGCATTTCTGCTGTTTCACCTCCAGATAAAGAGCATCCAGCAGTTCGACATCCTTTTGCTATGCCAGATAATATTTGTTTATATTTTTTTTCAATAACTTTTGGGATTGCAATATAGTCTAAAAAGACAACAGGTTTTGCTCCTTGAACAATAAGATCATTCACACACATTGCAACTAAATCAATACCAATTGTTCTAAAGTCATTTAGTTGATTTGCTATTTCTAGTTTAGTTCCAACTCCATCAGTTGAAGTTACAATAAGAGGGTTTTTAATTTTATATTGTCCTAGATCAAATACAGATCCAAATCCTCCTATGTTTTTAAAGTTTTTGATTTCGCTTCCTTTAATTCTTGTCGATTTTGATAATTTAGAAATAAATTTAACTAAATGCGTGGTTTTTTCGATATCAACACCACTTTTAAGATAGGTAAAATTTGAATTATTCATTAAAAAAATATTAACACTTCAGCAATACACTTGTTTTGTTATTTTACAATCAGTTTTTAAATAAGTTTTTTTATAAAAATAATGTAGTTTTAAGTTTTTTAATGAAAGATCAAATAGTTTTTAAATTTCCAGATAAAAGTTTTTATTATGAAGAAGATTTTTGCGTGGGAGAAAATAATTATGAAGCTTATAAATTAATTAAAGAATGGCCCAATTGGAGTTTTAAAGGAATCAATATTTATGGTCCAAAAAAATCTGGAAAGTCATATCTTACAAAAATTTTTTCAGACAAAACTAATTCTAAGATTTTTGAGGGAAAAAGCGTTAATAAAAATGATTTAGAGATAATCCTTAATCAAAAAGTTTTAATTATAGAAGATATAGAGTCCTTTAAAGATGAATTTTTATTTCAAACAATTTTAAATGATTTTATTAGCAAAAATAAATTTATATATTTAACTTCTAATAAAATAGCAGGGAGTTCCTCTTATCAATTAAAAGATTTAGTATCGCGTCTGAGGTCATTAGCTGCAGTTGCAATTACTAATCCCTCTGATGATTTGTTCCATCAGATTTTAACTAAGATGTTATCAGATAAACAAATTAATATAACAACCAAAGAAGTTAATTTTATTTTAAAGAATATTGAGAGAAGTTATGACGCTGCTTCGAGATTTGTTAAAAATTTAGATGAATTATCTTTAGTGTATAAAAAAAAAATAAATACAAAAATTATCAATCAGGCTTTAGATGATATTAGTTAACTTTATTTAAATTTTCTTTAAAATTTTTAATTAAATCTGTTAATTTTTTAATATCAATATTATTTAAATTTTTAGAAGATATAGAAATTTCGTCTTTTTTAATATTTTTAATAATTTCTTTATCAGAAAAAACCCAATTTTTAGGTAGATTTATTTTTTCTGCTATTTTGTTTCTAAAATTTATTATTTTAATAAATTTTTTATTATTTAAAATATTTTTACCTAATTTTTTTTTAAAAATAATAGGATAATCTTCATATGAAATTTTAAAAATTTCTTTTTTAACTAATTGATTAAATGATTTTAATTTATTATTTTTAGATAATTTATTTTTAAATTTATTAAAAATTATTTCTAAATAATAAACATCATTTATTAGATAATTAATTCTCTCATTACTAATGGGTCTTTTTAACCAATCTTCTTTCTGCAATGATTTATCTAAATTAATGCCACATAAATCATGAACTAATTTTTTATATGAAGGTGCTTCGGAATAACCATTAAACAACGCTGCTATTTGAGTGTCAAAAACAGTGAATAAAATTTTTTTAACTAAAGATAAGAATATTTCTAAATCTTGTCTGCAAGAATGAATAACTAATGTAATTTTTTTTTTATTTAAAAATTTAAATATTTTTTTAAAATTAATATTTTTCTCTAAACAATCAATAATCCCAATATTTTTGCCATCAGAAATTACTATGATTGATATAATAGCTTTGTAAGTTGTTCTTCTTTCAAATTCTGTATCAAAGAAAAATTTTTTTTTATTTTTAATCTTAGCAATAAATTGATCTAGTTCATTATTGTTTTTAATAAATGAGAAATTATGATTGTTTTTTTTGAACATTAACTGTATCTCAATTTATTATTTAAAAGGCTGGTTTGATTTGAATAAATATAGAACTCACAATTGCTCAGAACTTACAATTAATAATATTGGTAAGCAAATTATTCTCTCTGGGTGGGTCCATAAAAAGAGAGACCATGGTAATTTATTGTTTATTGATTTGCGAGATCACTATGGAATGACACAATGTGTCATTGATAATAAAAATGAGCATTTTCCTGCTCTTGAAAAAATTAAATTAGAAACTGTTATTCGAATTGAAGGGGATGTTGTTGGAAGAACTGCAGACACAATTAATAAAGAACTTGCTACAGGATCTATTGAAGTTTTAATTAAAAATTTTAACGTATTAGGTTCGACCAAAGAATTACCATTACCTGTTTTTAGTGATCAAGAATATTCGGAAGAAATAAGATTAAAGTATCGTTATTTAGATTTAAGAAGAAAGAAATTACATCAAAATATTATTTTAAGATCTAATGTTATTTCGTTTATTAGAAAAAAAATGGAAAGTCTTGGTTTTTTAGAATATCAAACTCCAATTTTAACTTCTTCTAGTCCAGAGGGAGCAAGAGATTTTTTAGTTCCAAGCAGATTAAATCCTGGAAAATTTTATGCACTTCCACAGGCGCCCCAACAATTTAAACAATTAATTATGGTGTCTGGTTTTGATCGATACTTCCAAATTGCACCATGTTTTAGAGATGAGGACGCAAGGGCAGATAGAAGCCCAGGTGAATTCTATCAATTAGATATTGAGATGTCTTTTGTTGAGCAAGAGGATGTTTTTCAAGTTGTTGAACCATTGCTGCATGAAGTTTTTACAAAATTTAGTAAAGGTTACTCAATTAGCAAAACTCCATTTAAAAGATTTAAATATAAGGATGCCATGTTAAAGTTTGGAACAGATAAACCAGACCTAAGAAATCCAATTGAAATTAATGATGTTACTGAAATTTTTGAACGAGAAGATGTTAAATTAGAAATATTTAAAAAATTAATACAAAAAAAATCAGTTGTAAGATGTGTGGTTGCAAAAAATGTATCTTCTAAACCTAGAAGTTTTTTTGATAATTTAGATAAAGGAGCAAAAGCAGAAGGGGCTTCAGGATTAGGTTATATTATTCTTGAGAGTAATAATGGAAAACTAGAAGGAAAAGGACCTATAGCTAAATTCTTCTCTGATGATGCTATTAACACATTATGTAAAAAAGTTAACGCTGTAGGTGGAGATGCTATATTTTTTGTATGCGACATTAAGAAAAATGCTGAGAAGTTTTCAGCGTGGGCAAGGACTGAGATTGCAAAAAATTTAGAATTAATAAAAGAAAACGTATTTGAATTTTGTTGGGTGACTGATTATCCAATGTTTGAATACAATGAAATTGATAAAAAAATTGATTTTAGTCATAATCCATTTTCTATGCCACAAACACCTATGGATCTAATTGATAAGACAGACCCATTAGAATTACTGGCTTACCAGTATGATATTGTTTGTAATGGTATCGAACTATCATCTGGAGCAATTAGAAATCACGTTCCAGAATTGATGTATAAATTATTTAAAATTGCAGGTTATTCAAAAGAAGAGGTTGATATTAAATTTTCTGGTATGATTAACGCTTTATCATATGGTGCTCCACCTCATGGTGGAATTGCTCCTGGAATCGATAGAATCATCATGCTGTTAGCTGGGGAGAAAAATATAAGAGAAGTAACTATGTTCCCATTAAATCAAAATGCTCAAGATTTAATGATGAATGCTCCCTCAGATGTTTCTGAAAAACAATTGAAAGAATTAAATATTAAGTTAGTTAAAAAAGACTAATTTATTTTTTTGCTCTTAATATTTAATCTAATATTACTTAGATCTACTAATTTTTCTTTGTACTGATTTCTTAAGAAACCTTTACTTGTTA
>Ga0214921_10004676_pt1 | contig 19936 bp, 28 predicted proteins | sample LL1505_MetaG_FD_177992 | JGI IMG/M metagenome (GOLD analysis project Ga0214921, IMG submission 177992) | Freshwater microbial communities from Lake Lanier, Atlanta, Georgia, United States - LL-1505 | ecosystem: Environmental > Aquatic > Freshwater > Lake | place: USA: Georgia | collected...
TCTACTTCATCAATAGTTTCTATTAAAGCGGTAGAGATAGTCTGAAATATTGTATATTTATCTAATTTTTCATGGAGTTCATTTTTTAATTGAACTATATGGTTTATGTAACTAAAGGATGGTCCTTGTGTATCTACTATAACCGTTATATCGGATTTGTTATCACCTGAAATTATAATACTGTCACTCATATATATTAGGCTGGTTGTTGTGCTGGTTCTGGTGCAGGAGTTTCTGTTTCTGGTGCAGCATTAGCGGATTGACCCCCAAAGGCTGGTATTTCGGATGGATTAGTTTGATCTAATCCTTCGCTAGCCCCCAAACCCCCTCCACTCATACCACCACCTGATGAAATTTGATCTCCTCCAGCTGATAATTCTTGTCCCGCTTCTGACATTGCTTCCATATGTTCTCTCCAATTAGGTCCAAATTGTTGAATTTGTGCTAATTCCCATTTAAGAGCCTCATCTTTTCTTTTCCATTCCATATTTTCTGATATTTTTTCATCAGAAAGACCTAAATAATATCTTTGGCAATATGTTTTGGACATAGAATCGTTTTGAGACATATTATTAAAATTCGTATACTTTAAATCAAATAATTGTTGTTGTCTAACCGCAAAATAACTAGATGGAGGGGTAAATTCTAGGTCAAAATACGATTCGTGTACATTATAATCCTTCCACCAATTTCTTAATTTTAAATGTGTAACAAAAGATTGTTTAAATCCTTGTGCAAAATGATGTTGTATTCTTAAAATAAATTTAGCAAATCTTAATTCTTCTCTTAGGATTTGTGCTCCATCGGAAAAAGATTGTTCTGGATTGATTCTGGTTTCTGGAACCTTTAAGGATTTATATAATTTTTTTACAAAGTATATTAAATCTGCTATTTCTGAAATATTAGCACCACCAGCCATTGATTCTACATCAGATCCGGTTTCTCCTGCCCTTTTAGCAAACCAAAAATCATCCAACATCGAAAGCGGTTCATATATATTTCCCGCACCCGGATTGGTAGAGCTTCCGTCATAGGTTTTTCTAGATCTATAGGCTTGCATCATTTGTTTCATGACTGCTTCTGCCTTTGCTGGTGGCATGTTTCCTACATCAATTTTAAATTTAAGTCTTTCTGGTGCTCTTACCAACCTATAAATAACAATAGAATCTTCCAACAAAGAAACTTGTTTATAAGCTCTTCTACAATTTTCAATAAATGGAACTCTAATAGTAAAATCTTCATTCCAAATATTAGAATGTACGTAGGTTACTTGTTTTCCCTCTAATGTTAAGATTTGTTGTTGTAAAGAATTAACCGGATTAGTATTTTTCATACTAGGAGGGTATTGATTAGCATTATTTGCTGAAATATCGATTGGTTTTTGGAATAAAAAGTTTTCTATAACCGTGTTTTGTATACTATCATAGACGGGATTGATCAATTCACCGGGTATTCGTAATGCGCCAACAATACCTAAATCTTTTTTTTCTCCATGTATAACGTTTTCCCAAAAAATTTCTCCCTCGGTTAACCAATTTCTACAATAACTCCATCCGCTTTTTTCTAATTCATAAATTTTAATAAATTTATAAAATTCTTTTTCAATTTCCGCTTTTTCTTCGGCTTCTAATTTATTAAAATTGTTCCATTGTAGTGTTATTACATTACCATTATCATCTTTATTAATAAAATCGTCACAAATTTCATCCAAACAATCAGATACTTCGGCAAAAGCAGCCATTCTACGATATTCTGATAATCTTCGAGCTTTATCTGTATCTAATTTAGCATAAATATATTGATGATAACCTTTATCTGAATTAAACCCATTTGCTAAATTTTCGTTCCAATCGTTATTTAAATGAGGTCCGGTTATAACGGATTGCTTCATTATTTTCATTTCACGATTTTTTGTTAATCGATGAAATAATTCGTATTTTGGATTATTATCGTCTACGTCTTGTACAATGTCGGCATAAGGAAGTTTTGATAATAAAGAAGATATAAATCCTCTTCCCTGATCAGGTTTAAAATTAGATTGATTGAAAGCACCAGCCATACAAAATATTTAGTCTGTTTCTTTTAAAAAACAATATTTTAATGGTGTATATTAATTTGTTTCAACTATCCAACCTTTTGATATTAGACTTGATTTAGCGTTTAAAGCTTCTGTGCTTACTGGTGCTGCATTATCTCCACCAGGATAATTAACGGAACCACTGTAATCAGTGCTGCTTAACAAAATACTAAATGTTGTTATATACTGAGCGGCAATTCCTTTTGGGGCAAGAATATTTTCAGGCGTTACTGATGCTGGTTGGGCATTATCTATACCGATTAAAATACTTTCAACGTTTGACTGTGTTAATTTACTATCTTGAGCATTTAAAAATATAATTTCTCCGTATGAAGAAGATATGTCTAAATTTGTTATATCGCTTGCTTGTGCCTGTACAAATTTTAATTTTGTTTTTGTACTTAAAAAATCAGTATTTAATAATCTAGTTGATGACATTTCAACATTTTCTAATTCTGTATCTTGGTTATCGTCTTGCGTAATATTTTTTAATTGATAAATCGCATTAAAATCACAATATTTAAGTTTTGGACAGTTTGTAATATTAATAGCTGATAATACACTAAAATTTTGGTACATATCAAGCGATTCAAGATTTACACATCCGGAAAAATCAACGCTTTCTATATTATCATTTAAATATATCGCCGCTGATGAGAGACTTATACAATTACTAAGATCTATTTTTATCGATTTGCTAAATGTTTGTAAAGAATCCAGCAATCCGATCTCTATAAAAGTTAATTTCTCCCTGTCCAACATAGTAATAGTGTCATTTGAACGATTCGTATAAAATTTAACATCGCCCCACCAATTAATTCTATGGTTAAACCCGTAGTCATTATTAGTATGCTCAACAAAATCAAATACCTCGGTTGGCGCAAAATTGTATATGAATGGAGTTCTTACTTGAAAATGATCTGACAAATATTCGACTAAACTCGAAAGATTTGTTTTATATTCTTCTGTGCCATCAGCTTTATAACCAACTATGTAATCAGCGTCTTCTAGTAAAGGTTTATTTTGAAAATCGGGAAATTTAATTATTGCCATATATTACTACTTATTGTTTTTATATATTTTTTTATCAAATAAAATTTTATATAGGTGCTAAAATATCATCTTTTATAGAATATAATAAATCTTCTGATATCGAACCTAATTGAAATCCGTCAAAAAATATCTCTTGGTTTACTGGCGTGAATCCAATAATCAAAGAACCCGTTGTGAAATATGTAAATGTAAATATTTCATCATTTATTGTTGAGAGTTTAACACTGTTGGTAACATATACACTAGAAAAGTCGGCTGATACCAAATTTGTAGTTGTTATTCCCAAATTACAATCATTATAATCATTTATATTGTAATTATTCGTAAATGTAACACCATTTACACCGCCTATAGTAATATTAAAGGTATTGATTAAATCATCAACTTTAAAATAATATTGTTTAATCGGATCAACATCAATCACTGAGTTATCGTCTTCCACTATAATTAATAAAGGTGTGGGTGTAGGCGTAGGTGTGGGTGTGGGTGTTGAAGTTGGGGTTGGTGTTGGTGTTGGACAGAGATCGCATCCACCATTAAATGTAACAAAATTATCTCCTGATGTAATATTAACGGTTTTTATTTGTCCATTATATGATATAAAAATGTAACCTGTTCCTATATTAGTAAAACCTTCGCTATAAAAAGTATTAGAATTGCAGAATGTTGTGCCATCTCCTGTGCAATTTGTAATTGATAAATTTTGTCCACATGATGTTGCAGAATCTTCACCCCAATATATTGTACCAGAAAATAATGTAGGTGTAGCAGTAGGTGTTAGTGTAGGAGTAGAAGTAGGTGTAGCAGTAGGTGTTAGTGTAGGAGTAGAAGTAGGTGTAGCAGTAGGTGTTAGTGTAGGAGTAGAAGTAGGTGTAGCAGTAGGTGTTAGTGTAGGAGTAGAAGTAGGTGTTGGTGTAGAACCTGATGTGCCTTGTTTTAATCTTATAGAATATCCTTTAGGTTTAGTATCAAGACCATGATAAACGCTATCAAGATAATTATTAAAATTTATAACCATAGCAGACCCGTCAACTTCTGTAGATGTCCAGAAGCTTCCGCGCCTGTTGCGTAAGTCTGATGTACCAGCATCAGACATGTATCCGCTAGGAATAACCGAAAATCCAGTTTCGTTTGTTGCGTTTACATTTGGAGAGTTCCACAGTCCAGTAGAATCTTCTACCGTTCCGGTTGTTTTCATTTTACCCCCAGCTTGATTTCCCAAACAAACTTCAATATCAGTCCAATCCGATTCACTTGGAATCGAATAGCCCCCCTGACCAATTCCTCTTGCATCGCCTACAACATACCAGTTATACAATTTACCATAAATTGCTTCATTGTTGGGATCAAAATTATAATAACACCAAGCTGGTGTGCCTGAAATTCCAGCATTTACCCATTCGGATTGGTTGGTTGCTTGTAGTATAGAGTCGCCGTTTCTAAATGTTGTGCCGTTAAAGTTTTGTGTATCCCAATTTTGGATACAATTTAAATTAGGATTATTAGTAGGGGTAGGAGTAGGTGTTGATGTGCTAGTAGGTACTGGTGTTGGAGTTACCGGAGAATTTAATTTGTTTTGAATCTCTTGAATAGAATCTTTTATAATATCTATATTAGAATATAAATTTTCAAAATTTGAATTTATTTTATTTCTTATTGTGAATAATGATTCTCTATTATTTAAAATTTGTCTTGCCATATATATATATTATTTACTTAGTTTTTTTTCTATCTATTTTGTTTAATTTTCATTCCATGTATAATCATCTATCCATAATAATAAATCATCCCATACATAGTTGTAATATGATATTTCTATACCGCTAATCCACGGAAATTGTATGTTTTCTGATTCATTAAAAGAACTAAAGTATGGCAATATCGTGTCTTTTGTTAATTTTCCATAACCTGCTTCATTTTCCATTATAACATCAACAAATCCTATTGTTTTTGGCTGTTCGGGAAAACGAAAAGTTAATATTTTTTCATCTATTACTGTAAATGTTGGAACTATTATGCCTCTAAATGGTGGATATGATTTTTTTTGTGTGCATGTACCTGAAATAAAAGGATTAAAACATCTAATATCATCGAACATCATTTCATCTGATGCGCTTAAATATAATTTTCTAGGACGTAAAAATGATTTGCCCTTTATAAATACATCAATAGCTGAAATGTTATTATTTAAATTTAATTTTAATGGTATTACCTTTTTCATTTAAAATTGAGGTCTTGCTGAAATACTATAATAATCTGTAAACATTTCATCTATATCAACTAAAATATTATTATCAAAAACAGAAGGATGGTATTCCGAATCTATAACGTATATTTTATTTACCACTTCATCCATTTTCTTAAACAACCAACCTTTTATTGTAAAGGTTGTGTCGGCGGTTATTCTATATGGTTGAGTTGACTGTAGATCGGTTGGATAATTCAATCTAATATTACCGTCCCATAATATTTCTGATCTTATTTCGGTGGGAAATTTAGGATCAACTGTTGGTATTTTCCAAGAAATTACTATATAAGGATCACAATAAGGAACAAAATTTGATATAATTTGATCCATATCATTCTGATACTTTGTTACTATAGTCATGGAGACTCCTATATTTACGGGTACTGGCTGTAATATTTTTTTATCATACGGTAAAGAATTTTCATCATTACTATAAGGAACCCGAAATCCTTCAATCTTATTAAAAACTCTTGATTGATCTCTTGCGATTGAACTAATGTTTACGCCGATAACCGGAACCGTCAATCCACCGGGCGCGGGGTTATTTAAATAATTAAATACTCTGGTTTTAGGAGCATAAACATATAGAACTTTTTTATCTTCTGGTGTAAGAAGATTTTTATTTTTGTCGTAACGTTTAATTATGACATCATTAAATGCAGAAACCATCTGCTCTAATAGTGTTTGTATTTCCCAATTAAACGTATATTTTTTCATTTTATATAACTATTTATATAAAAGAAATAATTTAAATAATTTTAATTATATAAAACGCTCTAAAAAGTATTTTGGTAGGGTTTTACTCTCTCTTTGTATAGCATTAACAGCTGTACCGTCTAGTATATATGTTACAGAATAGTCATCTTTAGACCTAGTACATCTACCACACATTTGAATAATTTTATCCAACATTTTAGAAGCATAATGTGAAGGACTTTCTTTAAACATTTTTTTAATTCTATTAGAGTTTAACGGTAAATATGGTGCTTTCATAATAATCTGAAATCTTCCAAATTCATCATCTAGACTTATACCAGTATCCAAAGACGGACTAATCAATATAGTAGATTCTTCCGAATTAAAATGTTCTTTGATTATATCTTCGTTTGTTATACCGTCTTCTCTGAAAAGAAATCGATCATCGTTTTTTAGTTGTTTTTTGAATTCTTGGGTTATTTTATTTGTATGCGTATGTATTAATCCTTTTTCATTTGGATGATTTTTGCATATTTCGATTGCTGATTTTACAAGATCTGGCAACAATTGATCGAGTGTTTTATAAGACAAACAATACTTTTTTGAACAAATTATAGGGGATTTTTTAGGCTCAAAAGTAGATCCGATTTCAAAATATTCGTATTCGTCATCAGATATGCCCAATGACTTTGTATATTCCTTCGGGTTAGAAATTGTAGCAGATATCATCAAAATCCTATCAGCTTTATCGAAAATATTTTTAGCCAATGGTTTTATATTATACGGAGCAAATACAACTTTTTCGGATGAAAAAGATTCTACTAAATATTCGCAATCTTTCCAATTATTCAAAACTAAATCCATCGTAGAAACCATATTGGATAGTCTGGATATTTTGCTAGAAACTTTTGTATTGATTTTATCGAATCCGGCTTTTAATGAAACTTTTTGAGCATTTAAAAAACAATCTTCGTATTCCTTGGTTACTTCTATATGTAAATCTTGCAACCATTTTTTAGAAATATTTGCTTTATCTTCTAATAGTTTTGTGTGCGGTATACCTTCAAATTTTAAATTTTTATAATTGATTGTTAATGTATATTTGTTAATTAATTCATCCTCAAGTTCAGATGCTTCATCCATTATCAAAATTTGTCTTTTTTGTAAAAAATCAGGAAGATTTAAAAAAACACTATAATTTAATACTGAAGATTTTGAGATTAATCCAGTATTTCTATTTTTATAATAAGGGCATCGATTTTCCTGAAAACATTCCATCTTTTGAGACGGTAAAAGTGAACAAGGCGCAAAATCAGTAGAAAAGCTATCGTCTATATCGCATTTATAATTGCCTTTTCCTTTTATGCTAATTCCATCTAAAAATAAATTAGAATATTGATCTTGTAACGATTTACTAATTGTTAGAATAAAAGATCCAAAAGATTCAGCATCTAAAAATTCCTGAGAAACACAAAATTCATTATCTTTATTTTTTCTATATATTGAATAATCATCTATATATCCCTTTAGGTGATCGTCTATAGTTCTTGTGCTTTCTGCTATAGTTTTTGCTATATGTGATTTACCTGAACCTGTAGGCAAACAACCAATTGCTATTTTTTTACCGGAATTCCAAATACGTTCTATGTTTTTAAACGCATCGATCTGTTGTTTTCTTGGTGTTGCTCCTTTTGGAAAAAAATCTAAAAAATTTGACATCTGTTAGAGACTACATATTTTTATACCCGATGTCAATTTGTTTCTGCTAAATCTTTATTCAATGATTTGCTGAGTTCTCGATCAACTACCTTTAAAACACACGGAGCTGCAAAATAAATAAAATTTTCCTTATCTCTTCCGGCGTACAATCTACCGTAATTTTGTTTTTTATTAATTTTTGGGTAAGATTTTAGAGGAATTTGGCTTATATCTAAAAGTTTTAAATCTTTTTCGGGTATATTTATAATAGTACCCGAAAAAACATTAAATATTGGTATTTTTTTATTTTCCATTTATAGTTAATATTGTATTAAAATATTTTGATTTTGCAACTTTTGGATTAAACAATGAAAAATATGGTTCAACATCAAATAAATGCTTTTTTAATTTTGCTATTCTATAATCAAAATACATTAAATCGTCATCTTCGTGAAATTCTATATCAAACGGTATCGGTATTTCTATTTTGTCTTTCTTTTTTTTATCGGTTTCTAATACAAAAACCAAATAAAAATTCCTCTGATAAAAAAGAACAAGTTTTCCTTTTTTAATAGTTTTATTTTTAAGTTCAAAACTTATTGTTTTTTGTAATAATTTTTTACAATTATTTTCTATATATGTTCCATTGATAAGCATATTTTAACGATCCATAAATGATGCTTTTTCGGCTGGTTGCATTTTTGATAATACTAAATTGTAGTATTGCCAAAATTTAATCGGATTTGGATAAGTTTTGATTGGAAATACACTAGCACTGACCAAATTTAAATTTTCTGCTGGAACAGAACGCCAATCTTGCATGATCAAATCCCATACTACTAATAACTTTTTTGATGCTGCATTATAAGCTGGAGGATTGGACGGTTTTCTAAAATGTAAAAGTCTTTTTCCTTCATCAGAATTTAATAATTTTTTATCTAGGGTTAAAAGCATTCTTCTTGTTCTAGGTAAGCGATTTTTATCTCTACGTGTAAATACTATTTGTAATACGTGAGTTTGCGCTAAATTAAATAATCCTGATAAACTAATATTACTAGCCATTTTTTGGTTTAGCTACTCCGAATATTCGGGCTTCATTTAAAAACACTAAGTTAGACATACCGTTGAGACTTGCTACCTTTATTCCTTTATCATTCGGAAAAATTACATAGTCATCTTTCTTTACGGTTTGGCAATTTGGCCCCGCTAGATGCACTTTTCCTACTCTCCATGCAAAATTAACGACATCTACAGGAACCCAAATGTTTCCACGCTTAATCTGTGTTCCGTCTGATGATATATCAACATATTCTACCATTAGAATATCATCAAGAACATCGGTTAATTCCCATCCTTCTAGATTCAAATCAGAATTTTTATAACTTTCTAATTCAACCATTCCTTTATTTAAATTTTCTACATTTTTTGGTATTAGGTCTATCATATGTTTTTAATTAGTTATACCATTTAATTTTTCAACTAAATTATTATATAATTTAATCTCTCTCTTAGATATTTCATAGTTTTTACACACTAAATCTAAAGATTCATCGGTTTCTTCTGTATTTTGTTTCTTTTTTATGTATTTAATTTTTGTATGTATTTTGGGTAATAATGTTTTGTAGAATTTGCAATTATTTAAAAATTTTTCAAAATTGTCATCATTGCCTACCATATCCCATCTATTGGTTGTAACGTTTAAAATTTTAGAAATGTCTGAATCAGACATAGATAACCATCTATTAAAAATATATGGTGTTATATTATTTTCATATATGGGGTCTTTACCATTTTTTTTAAGAACCCAGTCTAAAAATTCAAAAATGTTAGCTTGTTGCATATAAAGTTTTAAATTTTTCGTTAGATTTTTCCCATTCTTCGGTTAACATAGAATCTCCTAACCCATAGTGTACAGCCCTCAATGGAAAAACACCAGCTTTAATTTTTAAATTATTAGCTCTTAGGCAAAACGAAATATCGTAATGATGAAAACTAAAATTTTCGTCCCATTTTAATCCGGTTTCGATAGCTTTTTCTACATTCACCCCAATAAAAAGACCGTCTAACAATAAAGCTCTACTGTCAGATGGGCCAAACACAGTTGTCCATACTTTTCGGTCTTTTGCGTAATGGGCAACTTCTCCTACGTAATTTGAAGATTCTGACATTAAGTGCCAAGCACACATTTCAGAATTTATATTACATGATTTTGTACCCGCCAATCCTATAATATCATATTTTTCAAAGGCTAGTTGTATTTTTTCCAATGCAAACAAATCATCAATTAATACATCATCATGAATAAATATAACACAATTACTTTTAAATTCTTCGGTTAAGAATTTATTATATACTTTTGTTAAAGGTTCCGTATTATTTTCTATAACATATGTGCTATTTAAAAGGTTAGTTTTTTCTAAAAAAAGACCGAATGGTTTTTTCTCTAGAAATGATTTTTTTGTTTCTTTTGTTGCTACTACGAATTTGATATTTTTCATGTTTTTAAAATGTATTTGTATAACTAAATGATAAGTAATTTTATCATAATGGCTAAAAATGTCAAAAATAATAATAAAAATATGAAAACTTTAGTTCCTCAATCATCTAAAAAAATAAAAAAACAAATTGCTAATGTTTTAGATGCTAATATGCGAAAAATTGATTTAAACGAATCCGATATTCCTTTTATATCTAGTTTTGTTAAAGCTCTTTTGAGAGAACAAGGTGAAGATAAGGGTGAACCTATACCAACACAACCTTCATCATCAGAAGAACCTAATCGTGATGTTTTTTCGCCTGAGAAAAATAAACAAGATTTTGAAAAATCATTTTCACAAGATTCTGATCCTTCACAATTTGAAACCGAAGGATTAGCCCCTGAAGTAACCCAACAAAATTTAGAACAAATTAGAACATGGGCAGAGAAATTGGATGAATTTGCAAACTTTTTGAACGATCCCGATAAAGGAACATCTTTGCATAGAATATTGGCCGATTCCGACAGACCAGGTAGTTTGTTGAGGGGCGTTACTCGTAAGGCTTCTGATTCTATTACTCGTATTGCTGGTGAAGTAGAAAAATTAAAGGAAGTTCTCAATACATTCATCATTACCGCGCCTAAGAAAATGCGTGATAATGAACAGTTAGGTAAACCATCCTAATATTATATGAAATTTGACCAACACTTATTAGAAAGTGCTTATAAAAAAATTTATTTGAAGGAAGAGATTTCTTCATTTGAGGATGGTGAATATGATCCTTTACCAAATCCCCAGCAAAAATCCGAATCCGAAATCGACCGTGAAATTGATGAAGAAGATGATCGCGCCGAAACAAACGATTCGATACAACAAGTAATAAATGAGTTGGGTAATCGTATACCTTCTGAAAATTTGTTAAAAAATCTTAATAGTTTAAGTTCAGATGCGATAGAAGAACTTATTTCGACTCTTAATGAGAACGAACAATGGGTTTTAAAAGATAATCTTATTAGATTTTTATTTATATTAAAAGGTTATGAATTTTAATATAAATTTTTTAAGATAAAATTATAATTAATTTGATTTAGATTTTTATCGATAGCTATTTCATTAAAATCTTTATATTTTATATTCGGCCATTTAAATACTTTTTCCGAATCGTTTAATAATCTCAATACTTTTTGTTTTGTTTCTTCGTCTTTAGATACATATATATTGTCAAGAACCCATATTTTTTTATGAAATGGAAAATTGTTAAGTTGTTCTCTTTGTGTTTTGGTTAAGGTTAACCCGCAAACGGCAACACCATTCTTAACAAACATAGAATCTATCGGTCCTTCAAATAAAAAAATATAGTCAAAATCGGGGTCTATATTTTCTATACCAAAAATTGTTTTATCGTGACCCATTTTTCCTAAATATCTAGGTTCTGTTTTATCTATTGATCGAGTCTGATAGAAAATTATTTTATTATTTGTATCATAAAAAGGTATAATCAATCTGTTCTTATGAACCTTATCGTTAAAACTTATAAAATAATTTTTTGCTTTGTTTATGGCTACGTCTAATTTTCTTTCCTTAATATAATCCAAGGCTTTTGCAAAATATCTATTATTTTTATAATATTTTTGCTGTATAGGATCCATTATGTTTATAGAATCATAAGGTAAAGACGGTAAAATTAATTCTTTTTTTAATTCTACGTTTTTTATTTCCTTGGAAAAATCCTCACTAGAATTTTCAGATAACAATTCGTCGTATGATTGTCCTGAAACATTAGATAACCAACCTAATGCTGACCATGATTTATTGCAATTAAAACAATAGAATGATTTTGTTTTTGGGTAATAAAACAATCTTTTCTTCTTCCCCCAAGAAGAACCTTCCCTACATATTGGACAACATGCATTATAATTTCCATCATATTTATTGAATGATGGATCTCCAGCATAGGTATAAAATCCGTGTAATATAAAACTTTCGGTTAGTGCCATGACTATATTATCATGGCACTATATTTAATATTTGTCAATATTAATCCCAATCGTTAATGTTATCATCTAACATTTCTTTTTCGCCCCAAGGATCCTCGGAATCAATACCTAAATCTTTTGCCAGTTCTGGATCAATTTTATGGGAAATAGAACTGTCTGTTGTAAAATTATCGATATCTCCTTCTTCTTCGTCGGTCCTAAGACCTTCCATATCGTCATTAGGATCATTATTTAATGATTCTGGTTCTTCTAGATCATCCAATGATGGATCTTTTACAGCAACCAATTTACCATCTTGATCTGCTAACTGACCGTCTTTAACCATTTTAGAAATAATCTTTTCTACTTCTTCTTCTTCGTGACCGTATTTTGAAATATATGACTTGATTTCTTCTTTTGTCGCAGCTTCATCGTCTGATTCAATAATATAATTGTATATATGTTCTTCGACGCTAGAAATGCTTTTTTCTTCTTCGGGTTGAACCGAATTTTCATCAAATTCTACAAAATAAGAATGATCTGGTGTTGTTAATACGTGCCAAAATCTTTTAAACAACATCTTCTTTTCATCTGGTGACAATCCTTTATCATAAAAACCAGACATAATAGTATTTTCCCATTCTGGTTTAGTTTCTGGTAGATTTCCGGTATTTTCTACGTGTTGTAATGATGATATATAAAAATTTTTAAACGGACTTTTGAGATTTTGTAAATCTTCCTTAAGCTTATCCACATTTAAAGTATATTTGGGATATACTTTCTTTTTTCTTCCTTCATTAATAGTTACAACTTTTTCAAAAAGTATGTCAAATTTAGTTTTTTTCATATATTTATAAAATATTTATCTTTTTATGGTACAATTATTTCTTTTTCTGGTGGCATGTATATATCAGACATTAATGAATCTTCATCACCAAAAGGTTTTCCGTCTTTATTGATATATAATTCTGTAAGTTTTATTCTTTGTTCTGGTGTTCCGTAAATTTCTATCATTGCTGGACAATCATCTTTTGGAAAGATTTTACCGTCTCCTTTTAAATATGACTGTTGAAATATTTTAAATATACCATCAATTTCTTCCCTGTAAACTTCATTCGTACTTCTTAGACCGTCTTTTACTATTTCAACGGGTGACTGCTTAGTAATCGGAAAGAAGAAAATGATATCATAAAGTCTTAATGTTTCATGTGTAATAGTTCTGGTTTGTTCAACAAAGGTATCGCTTACTTTTCCATTTAGATTTAACCATACTGTATATGCTAGATTATCCAATACACATCTGTCAAGAATATTATTTTCGTCTTTGCTACAATCTATAGCCTGATTCACCAAAACATCAAGAATTATTTTCTGAGATTCTTCATTCCCGTCCTCATTAATAATTAAATTTTGTTCTTTTATTATATCTCTATACGATTTTTCAGGAGTTTTATACATTGACCAATTTTTTAAAAAATCGGATATATAAGTTGATTTACCCTGACAAGCTGTTCCGGTTACGCAAATTTTCATATAAAATTTTCCTTTAAAACTATTTCTGGAAAAAATGTAACCAATTCTTCGGTGTGCAGATCATTGTATTCATATTTTTCATCTAGTTTACTTAATACGCTAATTCTATTTGTAGGTATTGTTGGATTTCCTGCTCTCAATTTTAATAATAAATCTTTTATATCCATAGTATCATCATAGTCCCAATCGGCATTCGCATCGATTGAACAAGAAAATAATAAAGATTCTAGAATAATAGAAAATTCTCTTTCGGTTAAATTTAAATTAATATTTGATTCTATTGGTGACATCTATATCCATATTAACCAATTTTTGGATAAATGTCAAATAGAAGATTCTTCAGGTTTTTCTCCTGATGCTATAAATTCTTTCAACTGAGAAATAATAGATTCTGAGTTATTGCTATCTATTGATTTTGTTGCTAGTGATCGTTTAAATTCTTCTTGTCTTTGTTGATCAGCATTAAAAAAGTCTTGAAACATTTTTAACATATCAGTCTTAACACCAATAACATCATTCGGATCTGGTAATTCTGATTGGTTAATTTGTTCCTTTGTCGGTGGTTGTTGTTCTTGGGGCGGTTCTGGTATTTGTTCGTTGTTACCAGCATTTGTAGGGATCGGTGCTTCCTCATTTAAAAACATTTTATATGATTTTTTATAGGTTTCGTCAAATTTTGAAATTTTCATAAAATTACTTATGTAAATATAATCAATATAAAAGATAATTAGTTATATATGAATTTTAAAAATATTTTAAACGAAAATCTTGATAATATGATGAATGCTATTAAAGGAATGCAAGATTCTAATTTATCGAATAATCCGGTTATCAAATCACAACCAAAACAAAATAATAACAACCCTCAAAATATGTCACCAAAAGCAATAACACCAAGTCTAAAGGTTTCTTTTGATTCGAATACAAATCAATATACCGTAACCGATGGTACTGGTAAGGTTATTGCTAGTGTAAATGATAAAAATAATTTTGCGGCGGTTATAGATGCTCTGACCTCCCATGTTAACAACCCTTAAAAACATTTTATTGAATGGTTCTTCATTTTTACAAAGTAATGTTGCGCCTCCTAATACTCCTAAAGAACTACAAGAGGAACTAGGCACTATTAATTTTTTAAAATCAAAAAAATTTTTTATTACCTTTACAAGTGTATTAATAATATGTTTTTTTTATTTTTCCAGTATAGGTATATTAATACTACTGCCTAATATGCCAGAAAAGATTGCTGGATTTGTTACACTATTCACTAAAACTATTGAACTTTTTACTCTGGTTGTTGGTTTTTATCTAAGTGTTCAAACTGTTTTAGATTATAAAGTAAACACATCATCATCTACTAATTATAATTCAGATTTAAGTACATCTAATCAAAATATTGTGACCAAAGAGTATATATCTTCTCCAAAAGAAGATGATTTTACGCTAGATATAGAATAATATGGATAATAAAAATTATTTAAAATTTGATTGGTCGCCTATTATTTATTGGGAATCTGGTGGAAAAGCTTATTACGAAAAATATTTAAACCGCTTCACATACCCCGGCGGAGCTTCCGGTCCAACCATAATGATCGGTGTTGATTGTGCTTACTATAAAGAAACAGAATTAAGAGAAATATTTAAATTTTTACCTGAATCCGACATAAATTTAATAGTAGGATGTATCGGAAAAACCGGAACCAGTGCTAAAGAATATATTAAAAAATTATCACACATAAAAGTATCATGGGAAAATTCTGAAAAAGTTTTTTTTGATATTATATTGCCAAAATTTTATAATCTTACTTTAAAAATTTGGCCCAAAACCGATGAATTATGTCCCAATGCTCAGGTTGCTCTAACATCCATAGTATTCAATAGAGGATCATCTTTAACAGGCTCCAGTAGAAGTGAAATGCGTAATATAAAAATATTAATATCCGATAAAAAATATAAAGAAATATCCGAAAATGTTTTACATATGAAAAGATTGTGGATAAATAAAAGTATGGACGGATTGTTGAAAAGAAGAGACGAAGAATCTAAATTAATATTATCTTGCGTTTCTTAATATTTTAAGGTTTTCAATAATAATTCTTTTTGTTCTCCGGTTAACCCCAAGCAAGGAATACCGTCAAATATTAAAGAATTTTGACAAAATTTTTCATCTACTAATGGAACTTTTCTATTTTTACAAAATATTTTTTTACAATACATATAAACTTTATCTGTAAAAAAATCAGGATCTTCTAAATGATCCGAAAAATCTGAAAAATTAATATCCAAATCAAAAAATATTAATTTCATATTTTTATCAGAAGATATTTGTTTTAATTGGTTATCTGTTTCGATTATAGTGTTTTTTAATATATCATTAACACATCTGATATTTTTTTTAATTTGTCCGTCTTCTAATAAATTCCAATCGTATAAATAATCTAAAATTTCTTTTACTAATTCATCGCTAAAAGAACTTATGGAAAACATCAATAGTCTTTCCGAAATAACACAATATAAATGATTATTGATTTGAATCACAAGATTCTATTATAGCATTTATTAAAACTCTTTCAACTATTTCAGTGGGTAATGCCAAATTAGCTTCTTTGATAGTATGTTTTAAACTTTTAATATGTGTTTGTATGTCATTTTGAATTTTTGAAATTTTTACTTTTTCATCGAACTGAAGATTTTCAAATATAACCTTTTCTCTTATTAAAAAAGAATCTATGAAAGGTTCTGAAAATTTTTGAATCGATTCAGCAAGACGTTTATAAAAACGATCTAACGGTGAATTATATTTTAAATTATTTTTTTGCGTCACCATCTCAAAAATATGAGATAATATTACTGATTTTTTTAATTGTTCTTTAATTTTTTGATACATTATTCCCCCTTTTATATGAGTGTCACCGTATGGGTTATATGGACATCTTGATGCTATATTAGGTGATCCGCAATATATACAATTTTCGGGTTCATCCATATGGGCATGAGCATTTACCGGAGAATAAATACATCCTGACCCATAATTAGAACTTCCGCAATATGTACATTTCATAATTCTATACTTTGATTAAAAATATCGGAATTTTTTATTTCTAACATTTTATTTTTATTATTTATTAAAAATTCTTCTGCTAATTCTACACAATATTTATTTTTATACAACATATAATTTTCCTTTACCAAAAAATTATATTCCTTGAGATGACAAACATATGTATTTTTATGTGTAATTTTAAAAAAAAGTAACCAAAAAGGCTTATTGGTGTGTGATGCTTGAGTAATCCAACCATCTAATACACCACATTTTCCAGCAAATAATGAATGAAACGGAAAATCTTTATAATTTTTAACTTCTAAAGAAAAATGTGATAATTCTTCCGGTACAACTATATCTCCTTCATTTAAATCTTGTTGTTCTTTTGTATAATTTTGAAATTTTGAAATATTTTTACCACCAAAAAAAGCACCCGATGTAAAAACTCTCATAAAACTAAGAGAGAAAACAGATTCTAATAATTTACAGACTGCGTTTTCGCCTCTTTTTCCTTTATTTTTGTTTTTATTTGGCATTTTTTTTCTTTTTCTTTGATTTGGATTTTTTTCCGGTAGCAAATACAGTCAATTCGGGTTTATTTCTTTTAATAACCTTACCTAAAACTTTTGGAATTCTAGCATCATTTTCGGTTTTATTTCCCCAAGGTACAGTTACATCACCAAAAACACTTGTTAATCCACCAGCAGAATTATTTTCCAGTATTCTTTGGAAAAATTCATTAAATTTGTTTACAGGATCAGTTTTCATTAAATTACTTATAAATTTTTCCTATATATATTCTAAATATATTTTATAATATATATAATATAACTTCTAAAACCCACCCCCCTCCCTAATAAATTATCATATATATTTAGAATGTCAAGAATATTTTTAATACTTTCTGTTAACAGAGTATAAAATATAACAGTAAATAATAGTTGTATTGGTAATATTACTAGGCCGGACACTCAAAAACTATAATGAAAGATAAAAAAAAGTCAATTTAAAATTTGATTTTTTATACAAAACGTGATATTATTAAAAATTATGGAAATTTTAGAAGAATATAAAAAAGAAATTTGCGAAGATACGAAAATCGACCAAATGAATATTCTTGATAAGCAACTCATGCTACCGTCCATAAAACATAAATGGGTGTCTCGTTTGATAGATAGCAAGAAAAAATTAAACTCTTTGAATAAAAAGAAAAAAGATATTAAAAAGTTAGTAGTCGATCAGATGCAAAACGACATACCAAAAGGATTACCAAAAGCCGCACTCGATATAAAAATCGAAGGATCTGAAAAGGTTAAAGAGATAACCGAAAGTATCGAAAACTATGAATTGCTTGTAGATTATTTGGAGAAAGTGGAAAAAATATTTGCATCTATGAGTTTTGATTTTAAAACTGCTACAGATTTAATAAAAATGGAAACAACATGATATCAATAGATTTTCATAACGACCAAAGAAAGTTGATGGCGATTAACTGCGAAACCGATGTTTTAGAGTTGATCCGTCACTATTTTTCATGTCCAAATCCAGCAGCAATCGCAAGAAACAAATTTACACCCAAAAGATTGTATGCAATAACACCAACGGGTAGGTTTGAATCTGGTATGCTGAGTGTGATTACCGACTATTTGGTAAAAGAAAATTTAAATTTTTATATATCTGATGAAATCAAAAAGTCTAAAATCGTTTTAAATCCGTCTCAAATATATCCTCTAGGTGTCCCGTATAGAGATTACCAAGAAAGTGCCATAGAAACGGCTATACGATCAAACAACGGGGTTATAGTTGTTGGTACTGGCGGTGGAAAAACTCTACTGTGTGCCGGACTGATAAAAAATCTAAGGATTGTTTTAAATGATCCTACCGCTAAGGTTCTGGTCACTGTTCCTACAATACAACTCGTAGAACAAACCGCCTCTGATTTTAAAGAATACGGTTTAACCGGAATATCAAAATGGTCAGGTAAAAATAAATTAGATCATGATGCAAATATCATAGTAGCAGGAACTCAATATTTAGTAGGAAAAAATACAGATCTTTCGATTCTTTCTGACATAAAAATAGTTTTATGCGATGAGTGCCATGTTCTTAAAAAAGGAAATGAACTAAATAATATTTTTAAATTTATTGATACACCTTTTAAGTTTGGATTAACCGGATCATTGCCACCCGAAAAAATAGATCAATGGAACATAAACGGAAAACTAGGTCCAATAATTTTTGAAAAAAAGACCGACGAGTTAAAAAAGGGAGAATATGTTTCCGATTTTCAAATATATCTCATAGACATCGATCACGGTAAAACAAATTTTCCATTTAATCCAAATTCTCCTACATCAAAATATGAAAATGAATTAGCATTTTTAATTTCATGTAAAAAAAGAAATGATATTATAGCAAAATTAACCCATAAAATTAATAAAAATACTATAATAATGGTAGATAGAATTTTACACGGAGAAGAATTGTTAAAAAGTTTACAAGAAATTTGTTCAGATTCTCCGGTTTATTTTATACAGGGTTCTACCGAAATAGAAGACCGAGAAAAAATTAAAAAATTAATGGAAGAACAATCTAACGTAATAGTTGTGGCCGTTTCTAAAATATTTTCGACAGGTATCAATATACCAAATTTGCATTCTATTATTTTTGCATCAGCCGGAAAAGCTAAAATAAAAATCGTTCAAAGTATCGGACGAGCCTTACGATTACACCCAACCAAAGAAAAGGCATATATTTTCGATATTGCTGATAATACCTATTACGGTAAACTTCATAAAGAAGAAAGAAAAAAACTTTACACCGCTGAAAATTACCCCTACATAGAAAAAAAAATATAAATTATGAGAAGAAAAAAAATTGATCAAGATACATTAGTAATCGATGACGAAGAATTAGAAAATCTAGAAAAAGATTTATTACTTTTAGATGAAGATGATAACACAGACGACGAATATGAAGATCTCGACGAAGACGACGAAGACGACGAAGAAGAAGTAAACATAGAACCCAAACAAAAAGTAGAAAAGAAAAAAATATATATAGTGCCAAAAGAATTTGATGATGCTATAATGAAATATTATGAAACAGGCGATCTAACAAATCAATTAGCCGAAA
>Ga0214921_10004677_pt1 | contig 19936 bp, 24 predicted proteins | sample LL1505_MetaG_FD_177992 | JGI IMG/M metagenome (GOLD analysis project Ga0214921, IMG submission 177992) | Freshwater microbial communities from Lake Lanier, Atlanta, Georgia, United States - LL-1505 | ecosystem: Environmental > Aquatic > Freshwater > Lake | place: USA: Georgia | collected...
TGGGACATCATCTGTGACCAGTTCCCGTCAGTCAAGGAGTTGCTACGTGGCGATACTATCGAAGCGGCGGCATAAGCAAGCCTCAGAGACTATACCTTACAGAAACATCGCGGAGAAGCTGGCTGCCGATCCGCGATTTAAGAAGCTCTTGTCACAGAAGTATAGAGTCGATCGAACTTACGACATACCGTACCTGGCTGGCTACTCCGAGGATGGTAAGACCATATATCTGGATCGTCGATTCAAGCCAGTCATGCCTGATGGTACAGATATCACTAAGTTCATCGTGATGCACGAGAGGGCTGAAAAGGCCGCTCTCATGACTCTCAAGCTTAAGTACCAAGACGCGCATAAGATCGCGACGTATCTGGAGCACAAGGCAGTCGAGGCGGCCGGCATCAGCTGGAAGGCTTACTCTGACTTCTTGTATCCATACATACGCAAGACCGATCGTCTGACCGTTCGTAGAGTGCCAAAAGATCTGGATCTGCAACCCTACAGAGACGAGCACGACGTCAAGCATATCGCTGCGATGAAGAAAGTCATGAAGGGTCCTGCGGCGTCTGAAGTGCATGAGAATAAGAATATCACTGAACCGATCGAGCCAATACGATCTACTGATAAATACGCCACTGCGGTTGAACCGTAGCTTTTTAATTTTTCCAAGAGGATCATAATGCAATGAACGACTACTGGGGCTATCACCTTATGCTCGATTGCGGCAGATGTTCAATTTCTGCTGTGACCAATCCAGAGACTATTACTAAGTTTGCTAAGACGTTGGTCGAACGAATCGACATGGTTGCATATGGTGAGCCTCAGGTGGTTCACTTTGGTAAAGAAGAGAAGACTGGATACACGCTCATTCAGCTCATCGAGACGAGCAATATCGCTGCTCACTTCATCGATCAAAACGGCGACGCCTATCTAGACGTCTTCTCGTGCAAGCGCTTCGACATCGAGGTAGTCAAGGCTACCGTCGAGGAGTTCTTTGGTCCTGAGACGCTCAAGATCAACTACCTCGAGCGCCAGACTTACTAAGACGATGGGCCAGTATATGAAGAAGAATGAGATAGAAGTTAACTTCGACGACGACTTTGGCTTCTCTCTGGTAAGTGAAGATGAATTAAAAGAGCATGAAAATAAGCTCAAGGAGCAAGTCGAGCACTCCCATCGAGAGTACGGGAATAAGCTGGACGAGATCAGAGCGTTAATCATGCCTCTTCTGAAGAATCTCATGTCGAACCCAGAGAAGCACTACATATACTGGCCTAATCGCACCGAGAAGATCGAGCAGTTCATCAAGCGCTTAGATGACTGCATAAATCGATAAAGGCCGTCAATTTGTAATTCAAAGGTTAAATTTATATAAATACTTTTGAATTACAAAGGATGATGTATGAACTATCAAAAAATATATGAATCATTAGTTGATCGTGGTAAAAAAAGATTATTAGAAGATTATACTGAATCACATCATATCGTTCCTAGATGTTTAGGTGGATCTGATGATAGCAATAATCTAGTCAATCTAACTCCTGAAGAACATTATTTAGCACATCTTCTTTTAATAAAAATTTATCCGGATAATCCATCTCTCGTATATGCCGCGCAGATGATGATACCACGTAGACCATCAAATAAAATGTACGGATGGTTAAGAAGAAGATATGCAAAAGTAGTTAGTATAAGGCAATCTGGAACTGGTAATAGTCAATATAAGACTAAGTGGATTAATAACGGTTCTGTGTGTCTTAAAATAAAAGAATCAGAATCCATACCAAATGGATATATTTTAGGAAGAATAAAAAAGATAAAAAAATATAAATGTGAATATTGTGAAACTATATTTAATCAAAAAACAAAAGAAAAGTTTTGCACGCAGAAATGCAAAACATATTTCTTATATTCAAATACAAAAATAATAGATGATAATTTAGAAGATATGATACAGTTTTATTTGACATGCCACTCAATAGATAGGACTGTAAAAAAATTCGGTATAGTTGGAAAAAGAGCAGGAAGTGCTTATTTTTCTGAACACTTAAAAATGAGAAATATAAAAATTCTTAATAGAAGAAATAGTTTGCCCCTATAGTTAAATAGTATAACAGTTGCCTTGTAAGCATCAGTCCGGGGAGCATAACCTCGTAGGGGCACCATCACTTTTTTTGTTGACATTTCTGCATGACGTGGTATAATAGCTTATATAAGGATTAAATTATGGCAGACGTTATCAATCATCCAAAGCACTACAATCGTGGCATCGAGGCTATCGTAGTCATCGAGGCATGGGAACTAGATTATTGTCTAGGCAACGTAGTAAAGTATATCTGTAGGTCAGGCATTAAAGATCCAGCAAAAGAAATCGAAGACTTAAAGAAGGCCTCTTGGTACCTTAATCGACGAATCGAACAGCTGGAGAATGATGATGGCAATGAAGCACGAAGCGATACTGCAGTTCCTCGGAAAAATCGCTGAGGATTCTGCAGATCCCGACTTGACTGCGCGGCTGGCGGCCGCAGTAGTATATAAGGGCGACATCATCTCCGTCGGTGTCAACAAGAAGAAGTCGCACCCGTTCCAGCTCAAGTACTCGAAGATGCCCAAGTCCATCTTCTTGCACGCCGAGAACGACGCCATTAAGAACGCTCTTAAGAGAGTAGACCTTGATACGCTCGCGCGTTCTACCCTGTACATTTCTCGCGTAAAGTATTATGATAGCACGAGGCAGCAGGTGTTGTATGGTCTAGCAAAGCCATGCATCGGCTGCGCTCGTGCTATTGCTACTTTCAATCTAAAGCACGTGTGCTACAGTCTCGATACAGAAGGGTATGAGTTCTTATAATCCACGTAAATACTTCTTAAGAGTTGTGTAATTCATATTCTTTTTTATGGCAAATTGTTTTCTTGACAATCCTGAAGAACAATATTCGTTTCTAATCTGTTCTTCAAAAGCTTTTGTTTGTTGTTTTACTTTTTCGTAATATGGTTGTAAAGCTAGCTTAAGATTAGATGTATGATCTTTACTTCTAATAGGAAGTTGCTTTCCTTTATTTCCTTTTGCATTAGTATTTCCAAAGTATTTTTCTTTATTAGCTTTTGGTTTTCTTAATTTTTCTTTTACCCACTCAGGTCTAGGAATATTTTTTAATGCATTAGATCTAGCTAATTTAGAAGCTTCATATATTTTAGAAGAAAATTTTCTATCTTGAGATTTATTATTAATACACATCATTGCAAATGCGTGTGCTAAGTGATGATTATTTGGATATGCTTTATGTAAAATATAATGAACAATTATATGTGCTCGAGCTGGTAATAGTATTAAATTATCGCGAGAATCATCTCCACCTAAACTTTTTGGTATAATATGATGTAATTCACAAAATTTTTCATTTGGTAGATTGATTTTGTAATGTTCAATAATTTTATTATATCGCACTAAAAAGTGATTATTAGCCATTGACATCTCCAGTAATACATGATATTATTTATTATAATCTAGATCTCAAAGGAGAATAAAAATTAATATTTTCGTCCTCGACAAGGATCCGGTGATCGCAGCGCAGATGCAGTGCGACAAACACGTCGTCAAGATGATCGTCGAGTCTGCTCAGATGCTATCCACGGCGCATCGCTTGCTCGACGAGACGGTCGACGATGCCTTCTACAAGGTGGCACACAAGGGCCATCCCTGTACCAAGTGGACCATGCAGTCTAACAACAACTACAACTGGCACTACATTCACTTCGGTGCGCTCTGCCGTGAATACACGCATCGCTATGGTAAGATCCATTCTACTCAGCAGAAGCTCGGCTCTCTGCTCTTGATTCCACCACGCAACATTCCAGTCGCACCGTTCACTCCTCAGCCTCTGGCCATGAAGTCGAATCCTGAGTGCATGGATCCTAACGACGTCGTAGGATCTTATCGTAAGTTCTACAAGACCAAGCAGGCTCGAATGCCCATGGTGTGGACCAAGCGAGAAGTTCCTGATTGGTTCATATAAATAAGGAAACAACCGTCTATCACAAGAAAGTCATCATGAGAAGCTTCAAGAGTCATGCATATATGATATTTGAGCAGGAGGAAGGTCCAGCTAAGACCGGCCATCTCAAGCACCTCACTCATGCAGAAGACGAGCACATTCATAACGGTGAGCTCGGCGCAGAGCACGCCTACAACTTGCTCCACTCGGTTCATAAGCAGATGACCGGTCAGGGTGGAGAGGACACCAAGACCACTGTAAAGTACGACGGATCTCCCTCGATCGTGTTCGGAATTCATCCAGAGACCGGCGCGCCCTTCGTGGCCTCGAAGTCGGCCTTCAACAAGAATCCTAAGATCAACTACACGCCCGAAGATATCGATCGAAATCACGGTCACGCCCCCGGTCTGGCTGAGAAGCTCAAGGCCGCTCTCAAGTACCTCCCGAAGATCCTTCCGAAAGAGGGTGGCGTGTATCAGGGCGACTTGATGTACACGAAGGACGACGTGCAGAAGGATGGCGACAAGGTCTCTTTCAAGCCGAATCTGATCACCTACTCGACCAGCAGGAACTCTCCGGCTGGTAAGAAAGTAGCTAAGGCTAAGATCGGCGTCGTAGTCCACACGAAGTACGAGGGCGGCAGCCTCGAGGACATGAACGCCACTCCTGACGTAGATCATAGTAAGTTTGGTGAGCATCCTGACGTGCATCTCATCAATCCTGAGATCAAGAATCCGCCTCACGAGTACGACGAGAAGCTGCAGAAGCAGTTCCATGGTCACATGGCCAAGGCGAGAGAAGTCGCTCACAGCCTGACTCCTGACGACTACAGAGCCGTCGAGGGGCATGAGACTAACCTCGAGGCTCACATCAACGACATGGTCAAGCAAGAGGCTAGGCCGTCTGTCGGTGGATACATAGCTCACTTGGAGCGTAAGCGTGACAGGGACGTCGAGAAGCTGAAGAGCGAGGCCGGTAAGAATAAGACTGCCGATCGCTACAATGGCCTCATCGATCACGTCAGGCAGAACGCCGACTCTTTCGCGAAGATGCTCGACTTTCATACTCACATTCAGAATGCTAAGAACGCGCTCGTTAGAGGCATGGGAAATCCTACCGAGTTCGAACACACGATCAACGGAGAGAAGACCGATCCTGAGGGTTTCGTGTCAGTCAGAAACGGCAAGATGTCGAAGCTGACTAATCGTGTCGAGTTTAATCGCAAGAACTTTTTGGCGAGGCCGAGATGAGAAACTTTCTAAGCTTTCTGGCCGAGGAAGATCTGAATCCTAAAGTGATTACGTTCGGTAGATTTCAGGGTCTACACTCCGGTCACGAGAAGCTAGTCAACAAGGTGATGAGCGTAGCTGATGAATACAACGCTCCACACGAGATCATAGCTTCTGCGACTCATGATACGAAGAAGAATCCGCTCACTGTCGACCAAAAAGTGAAGCACATGAAGCGCGCATTTCCCGCCGCGAATATCAGGCCTGCGACCAAGGAAGAGCCTACGCTGATGCATGCCGCGGCTCGTATTCACAAAGAAGGTCATAAGCATCTCGTCATGGTAGCCGGCGACGGGCGAGCAGAAGAGTACGACAAGCTGCTTCATGCATACAACGGCAAGCCAGATAGGACCGGCAAAGTTCCATATAATTTCAAGAAGATCACGGTGGTATCTGCCGGTGTCCGCGATCCCGACGCAGAGGGCGTCGAGGGTGCTTCCGGTACTAATCAGCGTAATCACGCCATGAACAACGACTTCGACTCGTTTAAGAAGAACGTTCCGAGTAAGATGAAGGACTCTCACGCCAGAGAGTTGTTCAACGACATTCGCAACGGTACCGGCGTGCAAGTCAAAGAGAGCGTCCATACGTTCTTTACTAGATTCATCAGAGAGAACTCGGTCGGTGGCTTAGGAGTTCGAGGTCTCGGAGTCGTCACTGGTGATCCTGCCGGAGCTCCATCTTCTTACGCCGGTGGTAACGTCGCTGATTCTGATCAGAGAAATAACATCATTCTCAAGTTGAGAAGAGCTCACGAGAAACTGCACAAGTTACGAGATAAAGTCAAGAGATAATGAAGATAGACGAAGAAGCATTCCTCAAGAAGCTGGCTGGCATCATCGACGATCCGGCTATCGAGAAGACGGCACTCGACGAGATCGAGAAGAAGAGTCGTGAGAGAAAACTTCTAGAGCAGTTCGAGCACGCTCTCTCGTATAACGAGGAGAAGCTTCAGGCGGCAGAAGAGATGCTCGAAGAGCTAGAATCTGTAGCTCCTGAAGTTACACTTATCGAAGATATTCCTCCACAACCGGTGCTTCCAGTCTCTGCGCTCGTCACACCGGCCGTAGAGAAGCTGATGGACACTCCGCCGAAGGACTATGAGAAGATAGTATCTAAGATGAAAGACGGTCTTCAGAAAGAGATCGATCTCATCAAGAAGACTGTCGTAGACTTACATCAGTTCGCTACCGGCCTGTCTAACATGGGTGGTGGTGGCGAGGTCAACCTTCGCTGGCTAGACGACGTAGATCGCAACACTATCGACGACAATCATTTCTTACGTTATAATGCGGCCTCGAAGAAGTTCGAGTTCTATGACTTCGTGACTCAAGGCGCCTACATGGGTGACTTCGAGCTCGTCAATAATCACATCAACCTACTCAGGCCTGCAAATACTGACGTAGTGATAGTTCCTACAGGTAACGGCTCTCTCGTCGTGCCGACTGCTGTTCACACCAATAACATGGTGGCCAATACAGCTAACTTAGTGTACTTATCGATAGTCAATCCTAGCTTTACTGCTACAGAGTCTATCGTCAGGATCTTCGGTAGTAACGGCACTCCTCAGACTCTATCAAATCCAGGCGCATTAATGCACTTGGTCAACCAAGCCAACGTCAGTAGTCGCTTAATCATCGATACGTATGGTAATAACGTATATGGAGTCATCGCCGGTAGAAAGTCACGAGGAACTATCGACGCGCCGACTGCGGTTCAGAACAACGACTTGATGTTTCGTATCGCATCGAATGGCTTTGGTAACACTGGATTCAACACGCTCGGCGCCGCTACGATCGACTTCGTGGCCACCGAGAACTTTACCGACACGAGTCGTGGTGCTAAGATCGTCTTCAACGCCACTCCGAACGGTTCGAATGCTACTACTGTAGCTACTTCTATCGAGTCTGACGGCATTCATCTCGGTCACGTATACAATCCTAACGGCAACGTCACGAATCTACACATCACCGGTGGAGCTAACGATCAGATCATGGTGTCTGATGGATTAGGCAACTTCATCTGGAAGAATAGACACGACGACGGTACGTGGACTCCTGTGATGATTCCGGCGACCGGAACTAATGTCACTTTTACGAGTACGTCTAGCACTTATAGTAAAGCTGGACCGGTCGTGTCGATGTTCTTTGACGCTACTGTTAACGGCATGGGAACTGCGGCCGGTGTTCTTAGATTTGACGGATTTCCTTACACGCCGAAGACGGTAAATGGATACGTAGGATCAGTGATTGTCTCGTACTTTGCTAATTTGAACATCACAGATGGCATTTACTTGTCTGGATCAGTAGTTGGTGGGGCGGTAAATAATCACGCTGATATGTGGGTATACGTCTTGAATGGTCAGAGCATACAGCAGAGCCTATTATCGGCGACTCACCTCAAAGTCGGTACTAGAATCGTCGGAAGCGTAACTTATACTACGGACTACTAGCGTGTCACCGGAAGAGTGGTTCGATAAGAAGGGATTCTTGTGGAACCGCTTTGTTCCAGCATTTCCTCCTGCATTCATCTTAGATGGCGTATACGTATTAGAGAGAGTGTTTCCTCGCTACGATCACTATCACAACGGTAGCGGATTCTTGGGTTGGATAGCGAGATATCACAGGTTCTTTCGCCCTCATAAATAATTCATATATCACTGGAGTATACTATGAAAGACATCGTGATTGGGTGCGTGACCAACTATAACTTCGACCACATTCGTCCGTGGGTCAACTCTCTCGAGAGGTGTGGCTTCACTGGCACCAAGGCCATGATCGTCTACAACGTAGACTTTCCTATCGTCGAAGAGCTCGAGCGTCGTGGATTCACCATCTTCGCCTTCAATAGAGACGAGCAGAATCGCCGCTACTTCTTTCAGCAAGACTTCAATGTCGTAGTCACACGATTCTTTCACCTATATCACTTCTTAAGTCAATTCGATTCGAATGAGTATCGATACGTCATCACGACCGACGTGAAAGACGTGATATTTCAGACGAATCCATCTACTTGGCTACAACACAATCTCGGAGACAGGCAACTGAATGTGGCTTCTGAGTCAATGAAGTACAAGGACGAGGTGTGGGGATTCAACAATATGCGTGAGTCTTTCGGCCAGTACTTTCAACAGATGATGGCTGATCGAACGATCTATAACGCGGGCACCATCGCTGGTAAGTTAGAGACTCTCAGGGACCTGTGTCTCAACGTGTTTCAGTGGTCTAACGCAGCCGGTCGTCACTACATTCCAGGCGGTGGTGGACCTGACCAGGCCGCGCTAAATGTTCTATTGACACTTAAGCCGTACTGTGATATAACTAAGTTTAGTAACTCAGAAGACGGCTGGGCGTGTCAAGCTGGAACTACTGCGAATCCGAAGATGATCGACCAGTTTCGTCCACATCTATTAGAGCCCGAGCCGATGTTTGACGGAGAACACGTCTATACTAACTCCGGCAAGAAGTTCTGCTTAGTTCATCAATACGACAGAGTTCCTAATTGGAAATATAATATCGAGAGGTTGTATAATGAGTAAGAAGAAGAGGAACTTGATATTCGTACCCGTAGGCAATCCAATCGAGTTTCATGACGCTTACGACAGAGAGAATCACTGGAGATACACGAAGCCAGAACGAAACTATGAAGTAATGGTCGCACAGTACGGCGACTACGAGCCGGATCCTGAGACTTATGACATTTATGTAAAGTTTAAGGGTCCTAAGTGGATGATCGTCAAGCAGTTTCTCGATGCTTTTGATGACATAGCTTATGACTATGAGTACGTCAGCTTCTTTGACGACGACTTGATCACTGACATTCAGAGCATCAATCGTTCGTACGAGATCGCTCGTCAGAACAAGATAAAGCTATTTCAGCTATCGACTCTCGCTGGTTCAGCTTCTGCTCACTACATCCTTCATCAGGATAAGACGCTGAGTTATAGCAGGACCAACTTCATCGAAGGAATGTCACCGACATTTCACACTTCTCTCATTCCAATTCTTCGAGAGTTCATGAGGCGCCACGAAGTCAAGAGTGGCTGGGGATTCGATCTTATTCTCGGATCTATTACTCGTCAAATTCCAGCTGTCATACACGAAGTATCTGTGTATCATCCAGACAAGCAGAGCTACTACGACACCAGCGCGGCTCAGGCCGAGATGAATCATATACTTCACGACGTCTATCCTAAGTTTATGAAAGATAGGTGGGGAAGTCCCATAGATACAGATATCGATTGGTCAGGCAATAACATACGCCCAATAGTGTATGAAAAAGTTATATCATTAAAGGATTAAATAATGTTTGATATGGAAGAGAAAGTAGAGAAGGTACAAGGTCGAAGCTTTACCAGTAATCATGTAAAGCTACTCAAGCACATGGATCGACTGCAGATCATTCAGAAGGGTGGTCGTCCGAAGCCAGTGATGTTTCACATGTCGCCTTGCAATCCTTGTAACTTGACTTGTAGCTTCTGTTGCTTCGCGAATCGCAATCTAAAGCAGATGCTGACTCTCGATCAGATGAAGTCGGCCATCGATCAGTTCGCGGATCTCGGCGTTCTCGGCATGGAGTTCACCGGTGGCGGCGAGCCTACTCTGCATCCGAAGATCAACGAGGCCATCGCACACGCACACAGTCGCGGTCTCAAGATCGGCATGGTTACAAATGGATCGCTGCTTAGCAAGGTGACCAACTGGCACATGGTGACTTGGGTTCGTCTAGGCATGTATGGCTTCGACGAGGGATACGACTACGACCTAGACGTGCTCAGGGGTACTGGAGTGGCCATCTCTGCCGCTTACGTGTGGGACGGCGCTCTCGAGACTTCCACCAATCCAAACGTGACTGGTCAGTGGACCGATAAGTCGAAGAAGATTCTCGCTAAGAACTTCTATAAGGAAGAAAACTTCTTTCGTATGCTTCAATGGGTAGAGTCACAGAAGATTCCTACTCGAATCGCCTTCAACGCGATTAAGGATCCCAAAGAGACGGCCAAGGACATCGAGAAGATTCGTGGTCTACTCGAGACGTACGAGGCTTCTTTCGATCGTCTGAAGTACGCATTTCTCTCGGACTTCAACTTCAAGGGCACGCGTCGCAACGATCACTGCTACATGCACAACGTCAAGCCATGCGTGTTCACTGACGGCAGTGTGTATGTATGTCCTTCGGCAGAGCTCGCTCCTGAGAATGCTTATCACGTCAACGACAAGTTCAAGATCTGCGAGATCGATACCATCACTTCTTACTACAACGGCATCGCTGACGGTACAGAGGCCAGGATGCGTAATCAGGACTGCTCGTTCTGCAAGTACGCGTATCAGAACGAACTCATCGACGACATCATGATGGAGACCACTCACAATGAGTTCGCATAACTTAAGTGCAGTATTTGACGAGAAGTACTTCGAAGATGGCGTCAGACATAGAGTCAGCGCATACGAGAACTATCGCTGGATGCCTGAGCGTACCATTCGCGAGGCTTCTTCCATCATCAACAACATTCAGTTCGAGAACGTCCTCGACTACGGATGCGCGAAGGGCTTCATGGTATACGCCATGCGGCTCCTCGGAAAAGAAGCATTTGGTGTAGACGTATCAGAGTATGCAATCAATAACTCTCTACCAAAAGTCAGAGACTATCTGTCTGTCATCAATAGCGCAGAAGACATCAAGGGTGGCTGGGACTTAATCATCGCTAAAGACGTGTTAGAACACATTCCTAAGGAATTAATACAAGAGACTCTCGCTGCGTTTAGACGTCGTTGTAAGTGTCTCTTCGTAGCGGTTCCTCTCGGTGACGGAAAGCGATATCGCATTCGCGAGTACGAGATGGACGTCACTCACATCATTCGCGAGCCTGAAGAGTGGTGGCTGACTACGATCGTTGAAGCTGGATTCAAGATCAAGTACTTCGACTATCAGTTCCACCATCTCAAAGAGAACTGGACTACAAATCATCCACATGGAAACGCTTTTATCGTAGCGGAGTGATAACATGAAGTGCATCGTGACAGGAGGATCCGGCTTCATCGGATCTAACTTAGTAGATCGACTAATCAACGAGGGTCATCAAGTAGTAGTAATCGATAATGAGTCGTCAGAGAGTAATGATACTTTTTATCAAAACGATAAGGCGACTTACTACAAGTGCGACATCGCTGACTACGACTCAGTCAGACCTCTGTTTGACGGAGTGAATTGGGTATTTCATCTTGCCGCTGAGTCACGCATTGGGCCGTGTATCGAGAATCCACTTCTCGCTGTTCGTACGAACGTGCAGGGTACTTCTGTAATGCTGCAGTGCGCGCGTGAAGTAAAAGTCAAGCGATTCGTATTCTCTTCTACTTCTTCGATTTACGGTCTCAACGAAGCTCCTAATAAAGAGACTGATCCGACAGACTGCTTAAATCCCTACTCTGCCACCAAGCTGTGCGCAGAGCAGATGTGTAAAGTATACTATAAGCTATATCGTCTGCCAGTCATCATCCTTCGATACTTCAACGTGTTTGGCGATCGCGAGCCTACGCGTGGTCAGTTCGCACCAGTGACGAGCAGATTCATGAAGCAGAAGGCGGATGGAGTACCTCTCACGGTCGTTGGGAGTGGTAATCAGCGCAGAGACTTCGTTCACGTCTCCGACGTCGTAGAGATGAACATGAATGCCGCCAAGACTGAACCGACTGTGTCGTTTGGACAGGTAATTAACGTCGGCACTGGAGTCAGTTACTCGGTGCTTGAACTAGCCAGAATGATCTCAGACACTGTCACATTTCTAGAACCTAGACCGGGCGAAGCGAATGAGACGAGAGCAGACATCAGGAGAGCGAGAGACTGGTTCTGGTTCGAGCCTAGTGTAGACATCGTGCAGTGGCTAAAAGATAAATTAAAGGAGCAATGATGGCGAAGATCTTCTTTGATTGTGGCACACACTACGGAGAGGGCCTGAGACAGTTCTCCGACATGTTTCAGATGAACGAAGAGTGGAAGATTCATACCTTCGAAGCCAATCCTGTAACTTATGAAGTATTTAAGAATCGAAGGCTGCCTCACTTAGGCAGCAACGTCATGGCCTATAACTACGCCGTGACTACGTACGACGGCGAGATCGACATGTACATCGAGTCGCCTGATACTGAGATTAGAGATACAGGTCAGGGTAGCTCTATCGTGGCGAAAGAGAAGTGGAATCCTCAGAATGGTATCTTGAAGTTCAGAGAAGACTTAGTGCCAGTTCCCTGTATAGACTTATCTAAGTTCTTAGAGTTACACTCCAGTGAAGACGACTTCATCGTCATGAAGCTAGACGTCGAGGGCGCCGAATACGACATCCTCGATAAGATGCTAGAAGACATGACTCTTCATCGCATCAGTCATCTATTCGTAGAGTTTCACGCTAAGTACTTCACGAATCTAGAAGAGATGCAGCAGAGAGAGTTGAATCTAGTCAATAGAATAAAGAACGAGGGCATCAATCTCCATCACTGGGGATGATGCCCTTCATCGTCTCCGAGCTTTTATAAATATATAAAAGTCTCTGGAGATAGCCATGCAAAAAGATAAAGTTGAACCTAAAGTCAATAATTCTAAGAAGACCTTGACTGGCCAGCCGGCTTCAGAGATCGATCCTACTCCGCATCTAGACAATGTCCCTAATATAAACAAGGGAAAGACTTCTGATACTAAGTATCCTAAGAAGGATAAGGGTATGCAGAACGAGATGGTCGAACTCATTCTAAACAACTACAGACAGAATCGCTTAGAGCAGATCGTCGCAGAACACGTCGAGATCTGCGAGGCCGCAGAGGCTGGACTAGCCGCGAAGGCGAAGAAGTCTGGCATCTCTATCGGCACTCTGCGCAAGGTCTATCGCCGCGGAGTCGCAGCGTGGAACTCTGGGCATCGTCCCGGCACGACTCCTCAGCAGTGGGGAATGGCTCGCGTAAATTCCTACATCACCAAGGGTAAGGGCACGTATCACGGCGCCGACAAGGATCTTCACGAGAGAGACGCGAGACTCGATAAGACCGAGTATCATGCAGGATTGAGTCCTTCTACAGCAAAAGCCAGAGTAGCTTTCTGGAGAAGAGCCGACAAGCTCTCAGATAGTGATCCGCGAGCATACAGGAAGGCGCCCGGCGACGCGACTGCCACTACAGTGCCCGGTAAGGGCACACGCGACTATCACGCTAAGTTCGGCGAGGGTATCGACGAAGAGGTGTACGAGGCCTGCTGGTCTGGTTACAAGCAGATAGGAGTGAAGCCGAAGGGCGATCGCAGAGTACCTAACTGCGTGCCAAAAGAATCATTCATCGATCTCAGCGAAGTCGCAGGAGCTGGTCCAGTCGAGATGGACCAGCTCGTTCGCTTGTTCATGGGCAAGCGCAACAACGAAGACATCGGTCGTGGCATGGATAATCCGTCGTATACCAAAGTGTTCTCTGACGCCATGCAGCACTACGTCAAGCTACTGCAAGACGCCAAGAATAAGGGCAAGCCGTGGGAGCAGGTAGCGAAGACGGCGGCAGCTAGCTTTCCAGAGATCACTCCTTATGGACTATTCACCGGTCTCAAAGAGATTCTCGGTATCGGAGACTCGGCCATAAAGAATCGTATCGTCGACGAGGCCATGAAGAAGATGACCGCGCGCGAGAGATTCAAGGCCGGCCTCAAGCGTAAGGGATACGATCCTGACGCTCGTCACGCCGAAGCAGAGCGATATCATCGCGAGCTTCTACAGAAGAACGCCGAAGTCATGGCCAGACATGCCGCGGACAAGAATAAAGTAGACGAGGCTCGCGAGCTCGTGGCCATGCCTTACGCCACCGGATTCATCAGCGATCACATCGTCAAGCTCGGCGACAATAAGTTTCGCTTAGTCAGCAAGAAGACTGGTAAGAATCTAGGTACGTATCCATCGCGAGCCGGCGCCGAGAAGCGCGAGAAGCAGGTGCAGTACTTCAAACACATGGGCGAAGAAGCTCTCGGTAAGATTCAGCGTACACCCGGCGGACCAAAGAAGTTCATGGTCAAGGTGAAAGATCCTAGCACCGGTAACGTCAAGACAGTTCGCTTCGGTGATCCGAACATGGAGATCAAGAGAGACGATCCTAAGCGTCGTGCTTCCTTTAGAGCTCGTCATCACTGCGACACGAATCCCGGTCCTCGTACAAAAGCTAGATACTGGTCGTGCCGTCAGTGGAGATCCGGATCAAAAGTAGAGAGTTAAGGCACTCAACTATTCTCTTTATAAATAAAGAATAAAACAGGAGATTACTACTATGACTGCAAATAACGTAGGACTCTGGGGCAATAACGCCGCCGCGGGTTCTGAAGCACCGTTCGGCTACTACCCAGTTCTAGCTACAAATTCAGCTAACGGTCAGACTCTGTATGGAAACACTCAGATCGGTGCGTTTATCAATAACGTATCAGTAGGTGTGTTCGGTGCCAATAACGCACAAGCTGGTAGCACTGGCGCACACAGCGCGTATCATGCCGGCTGGGTCACAGTAACACGCTTCACCGGGCCTATCGCTTCTCTGACTCTAGGAACTAATCCGGGTGGATATACTAACTCGAATACATTCTCGGTTCTAGTCGGTGGTGGCACTGCTAACGCCAACGTCACTTTCGCTACCAACTCCACTGGATTTGCTACTGGTACGGTTACGATCGTAGCCGGTGGTTCTTTCGCGAATACCGACTCTGCTAACTTGACTTTCTTCGTGGCTAATACTGCTGGTCAAGTCAAGGGAACTACACCCACGTTTACCGTGACTTTCGGCGGTAAGGCTGGTCGTAGAAACTTTGAGACTCTAGTCGCGATGGGTAGCATGGCCAACACGATGACTGCCGCACAGATCGCGTTCTTGGGTTAATACTAGTCTCTCTGGGGAATTACTATGGCGCGTAAAGCGATTACAGATCTCACGAGTGCGACTTACGTTGCTAACACCGATATCTTTGCCATCGTAACCGGTGTTGGTAGTTCTCCAGAGACTAAGTCTATCACAGCTAATCTCGTATATGCGTACATATCTACGCATATACCGGGACCGTATGCCAACGACACAGTAGCCAGCGCGAATGGTATATCGCTAAAATCTTTCTACTACGATAACTCAGGATTTGTAAAAGTCAGAATCGTTTAATGCTAAGCCAAAAACTTGATGAGTCTAACTTTTTACTTTATGCGGCTAAGCACTATGATAATCCACAGTGTTTTGATACCGTGGAGTTCTACGAAGATCTTAATCGATTCAAGTACTTGAAGAGGCTATTCAATAAGTATCGTGAGGGTGGAGAGTTAAAAGAACGCTTGATACTAAATCACATAATGATATTGTATAACTTGTTTGGCCCACTCGCTACGACACGCATGTTATTCTTTAAGTTGCATGGCTATGAGTCTTATATGATTCCATTCTTGATATTCTTGAATTATCTTCCCGACGCTATCATGGGAATCGGTACAGAAAATAGGACTATATACACGAGCGACGTCGAGCTCGATAAAAATATAGTAGAAGCCTTGAGGAAGATATGAAGACGTTCTTACAGTTTATCTCTGAGAAGAGAGTCGAAGAAGACGGCGCGGTAGCAGCCAACCCAGTAGGCGGAGGCAACATCGCCGGTGCTGGTATAGGACTAAAGGGTGAGCCGGGTGTATCAAAGTCTGCTTCTAATAAGTACAAAAAGAAAAATATGATTCAGTCGCCAGTCTTAGGAATGATCTCTAGAAAGCCGTAGCATGTTTGGTATTCCTCTACCCTATCAGATCGCTGCAGTAGTCTTCCTAGTCGTAGGAGCTTTTGGTTGTGGTTATCTCAGAGGATCTGATAGAGCAGATGCAGAGATAGCCAGAGCTGCTGCAGAGGCACAGGCGCAGATAGCCGAGTTGCAGACTCATCAAGCTACTACGAATACACAGATAGTCACGAAATACGTCGATCGCGTTAGAACGGTGTTAGTGGAGAAAAATCAGAATGCGCAACTCATCGCCAATCTTCCTACTTCTAGCCTCAAGCTTCCTAATCGCTGGGTGTACCTCCACGATGTTGCAGCCACAGGCGGTAATGCCGACACCACCCGAGCAGTTGATGCAGCCGCCTCTCCCTTTACGGACAATGACGCCCTCAGAGCCGTCTCCGACAACTACTCCACCTGCCGACAAAACGCCAGTCAGCTAGAGGCGCTGCAGCAGTGGATTCGCGACACTCAGAAGAACGTCGAAGAAGTCAACTCAAAATAAGCATGTACAAAACTTAAAGAACCTGTATAATGGTCATTGGATCTTATGAATACAGGATAGTATTATATGAATACTCTATGGATCGACCATAAGTACGTAAATCTAGCTAGCTCGCATCTCTCATTATTCAAGCGAAAAGACCGCAATCTTTATAACATGCGGTGTCCGTTCTGTGGCGACTCCACCAAGAATAAGACTAAGGCTCGTGGATATCTCTTCGAGAGAGAGGGTAAGCTAATCTATCGATGCCACAACTGTGGTCTCGGCTTGTCCCTCAAGAACTTCCTACGCAACCTCGACGCCATCCTAGAGCACGAGTACAGTCTCGAGGTGTTCAAGGAGTCTGGCAGTACGAGTAGTAATCCTGACTCTAAGTTCGTCACCGACATCACAAAGTTCGGCAAGCGTCGAATCGATAAGTTCGACATCTTCAAGAGCATGAAGAAGATCTCTCAGCTCGAGCACGATCATCCAGCCAAGAAGTACGTCCTCAGTCGTAAGATTCCAAACGAGGCTCACTATCGTCTGTACTACTGTCCGCGCTTCTGCGCATGGGTGAACAGTCACATGCCCGGTAAGTTCAACGACGAGACTCTCAAGTACGACGCTCCTCGCCTCATCATGCCGTTTATCGACGAGAACGGCTACGTGTTTGGATATCAAGGAAGATCGTTTGACAAGAACGACAAACTAAGATATATTACCATCATGCTAGACGATACTCGCGAGAAGATCTTTGGTCTCGAGTCTGCAGACTTGACTCAGCGACTCTACGTAGTAGAGGGTCCGATCGACTCCATGTTCATCGATAACTGCATCGCGATGGCCGGATCCGATTCTTCATATACTGATCGACTAGATCGATCCAACGTGGTGTACGTATACGACAACGAGCCGCGTAACAAAGAGATCGTATCGCGTATTGACAAAGCGATAGATAAGGATTACAATGTAGTCATATGGCCGGATAGTCTAGAAGTCAAAGATATTAATGACATGATTATGTCCGGAATGACCAAATACGACGTACAGAGCATTATAGATAAGAATACGTTTTCAGGCCTCGCGGCTAGACTTCGTCTCAATACATGGAAGAGGGTAAACGATGCAGAAGTGGGTAACAAAGGTCGTCGCTGAAGACGGTGCCTTAGGAATTCTTATTCCTGAAGCCTTGATGAAGGAGCTAAATCTCCTCGAGGGTGAGCTGCTCGAGTGGACCGTCAACGAAGACTATGCCACGATGAGAAAAATCAAGATCGTAGATAACAATAAGAACGCGGAATAAAAATGATTAATGTAGTCAAGCGCGACGGTCGCAGAGAAGACCTAGATCTCAATAAGTTCCACAAAGTAGTAGAAGACGCGTGTAACGGTCTGTCGGGTGTGTCGCCCTCAGAGATCGAGATGCGTTCTCACATTCAGTTCTATGACGGCATCAAGACCTCTGAGATTCAAGAGACTCTCATCAAGGCCGCTGCTGACTTGATTACGGAAGAGACGCCGAACTATCAGTACGTGGCCGGTCGTCTCATCAACTATCACCTTCGCAAAGAAGTGTATGGTAACTATCAGCCGATCGACTTGCTGGCTCACTATCTCGAGGTGATGATGGCTGGATACTACGACAAGGAGCTCATGTCGAAGTACACTCGAGAAGAATTTTTAGAGCTCAACAGATATATAAATCATGAGCGCGACTTTCTTCTCACTTATGCCGCGATGGAACAATTTCGTGGAAAGTATCTAGTAAAGAATCGCGTTACCGGAAAGTTCTTTGAGACTCCTCAGATGTGCTTCATGCTCATCGCTATGACTCTCTTTGGTGACTATCCGGCGTCGGGCGAGAAGACTCGCCTGCAGTGGGTGAAGGAATACTACGATGGAATATCTACTTTTGACATCTCTCTTCCTACTCCTGTTATGGCGGGAGTGCGTACTCCGCAACGTCAGTTCTCTTCTTGCGTGCTCATTGAGGCGGATGACTCGCTCGACAGCATCAATGCGACGGCTTCTTCAGTCGTCAAGTACGTCAGTCAAAAAGCCGGAATAGGAATCAATGCTGGACGTATTCGTGCAATTGGTAGCCCTATACGTGATGGCGATGCTAGTCATACTGGGATTATTCCTTTCTTGCGTTACTTCCAGTCTGCTGTCAAGTCGTGCTCACAAGGCGGTGTTCGTGGCGGTGCTGCTACTGTGTATCTTCCTATCTGGCACTTAGAGATCGAAGATCTTTTGGTGTTAAAGAATAACAAGGGTACGGAAGACAATCGTATCCGTCACATGGACTACGGCATTCAATTCAACAAGGTGTTCTATGAGAGACTTATTGCTGGCGCTAATGTTACTCTTTTTAGCCCCAGTGATGTGCCTGGTCTTTACGAGTCTTTTTTTAGCAATGTGGATCTCTTTCGAGGACTATATGAAAGAGCGGAAGCAGATCCGAGCATCAGAAAAAAAGTAGTAAAAGCTATCGATCTATTCTCGTCGTTCATGCAAGAGCGCAAGGATACAGGTCGCATCTACCTCATGAACGTAGATCACGTCAACGATCACAGCGCATTCGATAAAGTACTCGCACCAGTTCGTCAGAGCAATCTCTGTGCTGAGATCACCCTTCCAACTAAGCCACTGAATGATCTGAACGATGAACAAGGTGAGATCGCTCTCTGTACTCTATCTGCGATTAATTGGGGTAAGATTAAGTCTCCTGCGGACTTTGAGAAGCCCTGTGCTCTGGCTGTTCGCGGTCTGGATGCTCTCTTGGATTATCAGAATTATCCAGTGGATGCTGCTCGTCGCAGCACTATGCGGTATCGTCCTCTGGGCATTGGAATAATCAACTTAGCTTTCTGGATGGCCAAGAACGACATGACGTATACCAATCCGGATCTCGTCAAGATCGACGAGTATGCCGAGGCTTGGTCATACTATCTAATCAAGGCCTCGGCTGATCTCGCTATCGAGAAGGGAACGTGTCCGGCTTGGGTAGAGGGTAAGCTAAAGTACACTGATCTACTTTTGCCGATCGACACATATAAGCGAGACGTAGACGAGCTTGTAACTCCTAATTACAAGATGAGCTGGGAAGCTCTTCGTAATCAGATCAGCTACACTGGTATTCGTAACTCCACTCTCATGGCCATCATGCCGGCCGAGACGTCTGCTCAGATCAGCAACAGCACGAATGGCATCGAGCCACCTCGCGCTCTCGTATCGATCAAGCAGTCGAAAGACGGTATCTTAAAGCAAGTCGTGCCTTCTATACAGAAGCTAAAGAATAAATATGAGTTACTGTGGGATCAGAAGTCACCTGAGGGTTACCTCAAGATCTGTGCGGTGCTGCAGAAGTATATCGATCAGGCCATCTCAGTGAATACCTCATATAATCCTAA
>Ga0214921_10004678_pt1 | contig 19935 bp, 16 predicted proteins | sample LL1505_MetaG_FD_177992 | JGI IMG/M metagenome (GOLD analysis project Ga0214921, IMG submission 177992) | Freshwater microbial communities from Lake Lanier, Atlanta, Georgia, United States - LL-1505 | ecosystem: Environmental > Aquatic > Freshwater > Lake | place: USA: Georgia | collected...
GTCGAGCAGGCTGAACTCGCTGTGGACGTGGAGGTGCGTAAAGTCAGGCTTGGCGCTCACGTGGGGCAGTCTAGCGATCGGCGTACCATCCCCCTATGGATGAGCAGGAACGCGCACGACTACGGGCGGCCATCGATGCCGCCGAAGGGGGCGCCCCGGATCCCGCCGCAGCCGACGCGCTCATGCGCCGCATGCTGGCGGAGAGCCGCATGATCGCAATCGTCGGCGCCTCCCCCCGCCCAGACCGCCCCTCCCACGGCGTCCTGCGCACCCTCGCCGCGGCAGGCTGGCAAATCCTTCCAGTGAACCCAGCGCCAGAGGCGCTTCGCGACGGTGTCGCTGGCCTCCCCTGCTTCCCAACACTTCGAGCAGCTGCCGCCTCGCTTCCGGCTGGCGAGCGTATCGATCTCGTTGATGTCTTTCGGCGCTCCGAAGAGTGCGAGGAGGTCGCACGCGAGGCCGTGGCGATTGGCGCTCGCGGCCTCTGGCTGCAGCTTGGCGTGATTAGCCCCGCTGCCGCATTGGTCGCAGCCAACGCGGGCATGCACTTTGTGCAAGACCGCTGCCCGGCAATTGAGATGCCACGACTCGGGATCACCGGGCCGAGCCGATAACGTACGGCGATCGCCTTAGGCGAAGAGGGCGAGTAGCACCCCAGCAATTGAGGCAGCGCCGACACCAGCAAGCCTGCGCAGTCGATTTGCGATGAGCTCGCCCTCAAGACGGTCAGCAAGATCGGGGCCGCTCCCCGGGGTGCCGCGCCACGCCTCATAGCGAGTTGCCGCGCCGACACGATTCGCCCACTCCGTTCGCGCTCGAAGGAGCGGCGGGAGTCGAAGGGCGAGATAGACAAATCCTGCGATGCCGATGCCTCCTACGAAGAGGCGAACGAGGTCGAGCACTTAAGCGTCCAGCAGGGTCTTGAAGACGGCTCCAAGTTGGGCCGCATCGCCACGCCCCTTGCTCGCCTTCATCGCCTGACCAACCAAGAATCCGATCGCCTGCTGCTTCCCCGCCTTCCAGTCGGCGAGCGCCTGTGGATTCGCGGCAAGCACCTCGCTGGCGAGTTTCTTCAAGGCACCGTCGTCGCTGATCTGACCGAGGCCACGTTCGCTGATCGCTGCGCGCACATCAAAGCTACCGCCAAGGAGCTCGGCGAAGAGTTCTTTCCCGGTGGTGCCGTTGATCTCCTTGCGCGAGACAGCCCCGATCAGCGCGGCGAACTGCACGGGATCTGGCTCAGCAGCTCCCTCATTTGCGGCGCGCAGGTACTCGCCCGTCACCCAGTTCGCGAGGGTCTTCGCGTCGATCGTGGCGTCGGCAGCGCGTGCGGCTTCGAAGAGCGCAGCGGCACGTGGCTCCCCAACAAGAACGGCGGCATCGTATTCCGAGAGCGCGAGCTGCTCCACATAGCGCGCTCGCCGCGCCGATGGGATCTCCGGGATGCTCGCAACAATGCCAGCCAACCAGGCTGGCTCGATCGCAAGTGGTGGCAGATCAGGTTCAGGAAAGTAGCGATAGTCATGCGAGTTCTCTTTCGCACGCATTGTGTAGGTGGTTTCACTCGACTCATCCCAACCACGTGTCTCCTGGGTGATTGACCCGCCTGCCTCGAGGATTTCAGCCTGGCGCGCAATCTCAAAGGCGATCGCCTTCTCCACCGAGCGGAAAGAGTTCATGTTCTTCACCTCGGTGCGCGTACCGAACGGTGCATCCTCACTTGGACGGATTGACACGTTCGCCTCAACGCGCATCTGCCCGTTCTCCATCTCGGCGTCGGCGGCACCAATCGTGCGCAGCAGGAGGCGCAACTCTTCGGCATACCGTCGGGCCGTCTCAGCGTCGCGAATGTCTGGCTCGGTCACGATTTCAAGAAGCGCGACGCCGGAGCGGTTGTAGTCGATGAGGCTGGAGCGCTTCCCGTCGCTCCCCTTCTCGTGGCGAAGGCGAGCCGTATCCTCTTCGAGGTGGGCACGGCGAATGCGCACGCGGCTTATGCCGGCGCTCGTTGTTACCTCAATGGTTCCATGCTCGGCGAGTGGGAAGTCGAGCTGGCTGATCTGATACCCCTTCGGAAGGTCTGGATAGAAGTAGTTCTTGCGATCCCAGATCGTGGTCGCTGGCGCAGCGGCGCCGATCGCAGCACCAACCGCGAGGACCTTCTCAATGGCAGCCTTGTTCGGCACAGGGAGTGCGCCAGGGAGGCCGAGGCAGGTTGGACAGGTCTTGCTGTTCGGCAGATCCCCCTCGGCGGGAATTGCGCAAGGGCAGAACATCTTCGTCACTGTACGGAGCTGCACGTGCACTTCAATACCGATCACCGCATGCCAGGTCATGCCGCCACCTCGCGTGCCTTGGCAACGAATCGACCGATGCGCACCAGCGCCTCGCGTAGGTTCTCTTCTGAAGTGGCGTAGCAGATGCGCACATGACCGACACCGCTCGCACCGAACGAGGAGCCTGGGATCACGGCGACGCGCTCTTCCGTGAGGAGGCGCTCGGCAAATACCTCGTCCGTTAGGCCAGTTGAGCGAATATCGGGGAAGGCGTAGAAGGCGCCCTGTGGCGCACCCGTTGGCAGGTCGAGGCCGGCGAGACCATCGAGCACGATGGTGCGACGTCGCGCGTAGGCGGCGCGCATCTCCTCGAGCGCCGGCTCGCCGTTGGTGAGCGCCTCGAGGGCGGCATCCTGGGCAATGGTTGGGGCGCTCATGATCGCGTACTGATGAATCTTGACGAGACCCGCAACGATCTCCTTCGGGGCGCACAGGAATCCGACGCGCCATCCTGTCATCGCATATGACTTTGAGAAGCCGCCGATCAGGATGGTGCGCTCGCGCATCCCTGGGTAGGCCGACATGGCGCGGTGCGCCGGCCCCTCATAGACGAGTCGGTCGTAGATTTCGTCGCTAATTACGACCAGGTCGCGTGCGACGGCGATCTTGGCGAGCGCCTCGCGAGTTGGCTCATCGAGAGTGGCCCCTGTTGGGTTCGATGGGTAGCCGAGGAAGAGCGCCTTCGCGCCCGCCGCCGCTGCATCAACGGCATCAGCGTGGAGGCGCCAGTTATCGCTCGCGCTTGTCGGCACAGGAACAGCGGTGCCGCCCGCAAAGACGACCGCAGGGAGGTAGGCAACGTACGACGGCTCTGGCAGCACGATGCGGTCACCCGTACCGATGACACCGCGCACGGCAAGGTCGACCGCCTCAGAGGCGCCGATCGTGACGATGATCTCGCTCTGTGGGTCGTACGAGACGCCTGAGCGCTCCTGGATCTTCGCGGCAATGGCGCGGCGCAGCTCAATCGTTCCGTAGTTTGAGGTGTAGTGCGTGCGCCCTGCGCGCAGGCTTGTCACCGCCGCCTCAACGATGTGTGCTGGCGTATCGAAGTCGGGCTCCCCTACGCCGAGGCTGATCACGTCGCTCATCGTTGCGGCGATGTCAAAGAAGCGTCGAATGCCAGAGGGTGGTACCGCGTGGACACGATCTGCGAGTGCGCGCTTCGCGAAGTCGCTCATGCGGCGCCTCCGCCGAGCTTGGCGAGATCATGCGGCGCAACTGCGCGCCATGCTGCGGTTGCGGTGAGTGCCTCGTACCCAGCTGAGATGCTGAGCAGCTCGGCTTCCGACCAGGGCTTACCGATTAACTGCAGGCCAACCGGAAGGTTCTCAGAGAGTCCACATGGGATGCTCACCCCTGGGAGGCCCGCCATGTTGGCTGGCAGGGTGCACGCGTCAGCGAGATACATGGAGACCGGATCGCTCATCTTCGCGCCGAACTTCCAGGCAACCTGCGGGCTCGTCGGAGCAACGATGGCGTCAAAGCCCGCAGCCCAGATGCGATCAAAGTCGCGGGCGATCAGGGTGCGCACCTTCTGTGCTTTCACGTAATAGGCGTCGTAGTAGCCCGCGGAGAGTGCATAAGTGCCGAGCATGATGCGCCGGCGAACCTCAGGGCCGAAACCACGACCGCGCGTCTCGAGGTAGCCGTTCAGCAAATCTCCACCACCGTGCTTCGATGCGCCGTAGCGAATGCCGTCGTAGCGGGCAAGGTTTGCTGAAGCTTCTGCAGGCGCAACGATGTAGTAGGTTGCAAGCGCATGCTCGGTGGTTGGGAGGCTTACCTCTTCCACGATTCCACCCGCAGCCTCGAGTGCCGCAACGGCATCGCGAACTGCGCGCTCCACGCCAGCCTCCATGCCGGCGACGAAGTATTCCTTCGGCAGAGCGAATCGCTTCCCGCGAATGGCAGACGCCGCGGCGTCGCCGCTCGGGAGGTTCAGCAGGGAGGAGTCCAGTGGGCTGCGTGAGCTGGTGGCGTCGTGGGCATCTGCGCCAGCGATCGCATGGAGAAGGAGCGCTGCATCTTGCGCCGTGCGAGCGAATGGCCCGACTTGATCGAGCGACGATGCAAACGCGACGATGCCGTAGCGCGAAACGCGACCGTAGGTTGGTTTCATGCCAACGATGCCGGTGAGGCTCGCTGGCTGCCGAATAGAGCCGCCCGTATCGGTGCCGATGGAGAGCGGCGCGTGGAACGCCGCAACAGCGGAGGAGGATCCGCCCGACGATCCGCCGGGCACTCGATCAATGCCCCACGGGTTGACCGTCTTCTTGTATGCAGAGAACTCCGTTGACGAGCCCATGGCGAATTCGTCCATGTTGGTCTTGCCAAGAATGACCGCGCCCGCCTCTTTCAGCCGTGCGGCGATGGTTGCGTCGTAGGGGCTGATGTACCCCTCAAGAATGCGTGAGCCCGCAGTAGTTGGCGTGCCGGTGAGGTTGACGAGGTCTTTGAGCGCAACGGGGACACCGAGGAGAGGTGGGAGTGCGTTGAGCGCTGCCGTGCCGGCGGCACGTGCAGCGGCGTAGCGCGCATCCGCACGATCGGTCTCGGCGCGCGCCTCTTCGTGTCGCAGGTGTAGCCATGCGCCAAGAACGCCGTCTTCTCGTTCAATGGCGGCAAAGAGTTCGTCGGTGACGGCGCGCGAGGTTGCGGCACCCGATTGGAATGCGGCGCGCAGCTCTGTGGCCGTTGCGCGGCGTAGGCTCTCCCCACTCATCCGTCGGCCTCCTCAGAGAGAATCGCCTGCACTCGCACAAAGTCGCCGCTTCGCGCAGGCGCGTTCTGAAGGGCGTCGTCAACGGGGAGAGAGGGCTCAGCGGTGTCCTCGCGCAGCGGCATCGCCTGGACGATCGTCTGTGCGCTCGGTGGGACGCTCGAGGTGTCAACGTCAGCGAGGTGGGCCCACTGCTCAAGGATGAGGTTCAGGTCGCCCTGAAGCTTCCCCAGCTCATCGCTGGTGAGGCCGAGGCGAGCTAGCGCGGCGACGCGTTCTACTTCGGCACGGGTCAGGTCACTCATGCGGGAATCCTACCCGTCCGACGGCTCAACCCCCCAGGAGTGCGATGAAGCCCGCCTCGTCAACGATCCGAATGCCGAGCTTCTCGGCGGCGGCGCGCTTGGAGCCCGCCTTCTCCCCTGCCACGAGCAGCGTCGTCTTTGCGGTCACCGCGTCGGCGACCGTGCCTCCCGCGGTAGCAATGCGGTCTTGCGCCTCGCGTCGACTCCAGCCCGTTGCCGTAAGGGTTCCCGTTACCACCACCACCTCGCCTGCCAGCGGACCGCCCGTCACGGTTGGCGTAGCCGCGGCGGGGAGGGCGACGAGCCCGGCGTCAAACAGGTCTTCGAGTGATTCACCCGCCGACCCGGTGGTGAACGCGGAAGCGATGCTCTCCGCAACCACCGCCCCGACCCCTGGGATCGCGGTGAACTCCTCGGCAGTCATCGAACGCAGAGCGGCGAGCACGTCGCGACCCCACCCTGCGCCACTCGTCGGAGGAACACGGCGCTGAAGTTCAGCTGCAATATCCTTCGCCGTTGCTTCACCCACATGTCGAATGCCGAGGGCAACAAGTACGCGCCACAACTCTCGGTCTCGTCGCGCCTCAATCATGCCGAGCACGTTGCTGATGCGATTCGGCCCCTCGCGGCGAGACGCGTCACTCAGGCTCCCCATACGGTCGAGCCCGTCGAGCTGCTCAGCGGTGAGGTGGTAGAGGTCGCCGAGGCGGCGGACCACGCCACGCTCCACGAGCTGTGCGAGCAACTTCTCACCGACGCCCTCAAGGTCGAGCGCGCCACGACCAACCGCGTAGCGCAGCGTCTCGAAGTTCTGCGCTGGGCAGGCGCGATTTGGGCAGCGATGGCGCACCTCGTCTCGCACCACCGCAGCGTTGCAGGATGGACAGTGCGTTGGCATGGCGAACTCGGGGAGCGGCGAGGTGCGACGTTCCGCAATGCCGCGCACCACCTCAGGAATCACATCGCCCGCCTTCTGCAGCACCACAATGTCTCCCACGCGAACATCCTTGCGCCGAATCTCATCAATGTTGTGCAGCGTGGCTCGGCGCACCGTTGAACCGGCAACCAGAACAGGCTCCATCTCCGCCACGGGGGTGAGGTAGCCGGTACGCCCTACCTCGACGCTGATGCCAATGAGTCGTGTCGTCACCTGCTCCGGCGGGAACTTGTAGGCGATCGCCCACTTTGGTGAGCGCGCGATGTAGCCGAGCTGCTCCTGGTCGGCGACCGCATCAACCTTCAGTACTGCGCCGTCGGTCTCGTACTCAAGAGTGCGGCGCTTCTCAACCCACTCAGCGAGGAACGAGGCTGCACTCACGCCGCTCAATCCTGCACGCGCGTTCTGCTCGGTTGGAAGCCCAAGTTCATGGAGTCGACGGAGCGCCGCACTTTGCGCGACTGGGGCTGGCTCCTCAAAGAGCTGATAGGCGAAAAACGAGAGGTTGCGCTTGGCCGTGATTGCAGCGTCTTTCTGACGGAGTGATCCGGCGGCGGAGTTCCGCGGATTTGCGTATAGAGGGAGATCGGCGGCGGCCCGCTCCGCATTGAGCGCAGTGAACGACGACTTCGGCATGTAGATCTCGCCACGAACCTCACAGGTAGCCGGCTGCTTGAGCGTTGCGGGAATCGCCCGAATTGTCCGAACATTCGCCGTGACATCCTCACCGGTGGTGCCGTCTCCGCGCGTTGCCGCACGCACGAGGGCGCCGCGCTCATAGATGAGGCTGATTGCGAGTCCATCAATCTTTAGTTCAGCGACGAGCTCCGGCTCGCGTCCGCCGAGCCCCTTCGCCGCGCTCGCGGCAAAGTCGGCGACCTCTTCGGGTGAGAATGCGTTGGAGAGGCTCAGCATCGGGCGTTCATGACGCACCTCGGTCAGTTTGACCGCAGGCTCTACCCGATCATCCGCACGTGCCCCAACACGCTGCGATGGTGAGTCTGGCGTTACGAACTCGGGATGTGCCGACTCAAGGGCGTTCAGCTCCACGCGTAGTGCGTCGTATTCGGCGTCGGTGAGCGTTGGGGCATCCTCAACGTAGTAGCAACGATCCGCCTCGGTAATAGCTGCAACTAGTTCGCGGTAGCGGGCGGCGGGGGCGAGCGCCTTGCCACTCATCCCTGAACCTCCAAGTTTGCAATGCTCGCCGCGAGTGTCTTCACCCCCGAACCGGCGAAGGCGATCGTGACCTCCTCATCGTGGCGGGTCAGCTTCGACGTGACAACGATCCCCTCACCGAACGAGGGGTGTAGGACGCGGTCACCATCGCGAAAGTAGCGCTCGCCTGGAATCCGCACGCGCACTGGTGCGACGGTGCGTGGGCGAAGTGGTGGGAGTACCGGCGTGCCAGCCGCCTGCGGAGGGGCACCCGCCGCACCGCGACCTGTCGCTGCCCACGGGGGAATACGGCCGACTGGCTGCATCAGCTCTGGCGCCTCGCCAATGAACTCGTCGTCATCGGGCGCCTCGTCGATCCCTTCGTCATGGGGCACCCGGAGTGAGCCGGAGCGCGCACCAGCGCCGTAGGCGCGCCGCCTCGCCTCAAGGTCGCGCCCAGGGCGAAAGGCGCCGCTCGGTGCCCCCGGGGTGCCACTCCCCTCGCGCCACGACTCACCAGCAGCGAATCCTGCGCGCGCCGAACGGAAGCCGCGACCAAACCGCGTCTCGCCATCGGCACGTGGGTCGTCGTCGTTCGCAACGTTCAGCAACTCTTCCGGGATCTCCGCGAGGAAGCGCGACGGCGCACCGTCGCCATCACCCCAGCCACGACGGAGTGCGTACGAGAGGCTGAGGCGACGCTTCGCGCGTGTGATGCCCACGTAGCAGAGGCGCCGCTCCTCCTCCATCTGCTCCTGGTCCATAAGAGATCGACTGTGCGGGAAGAGCCCTTCGGTGAGCCCCGAGATAAAGACGGTCGGCCACTCCAGGCCCTTTGCAGCATGCAAGGTGATCAGCGTCACGCGCTCCGCGTCGCCATCAAAGGCATCCTGATCAGCCACGAGCGCCGTGTCTTCGACGAATCGGTCGAGTGCGTCGAGCGGGGCGAGCTCCATGAATCGCCCCGAGATACCGCGAAGTTCCAAGAGGTTCGCCCAGCGCTCCTCGCCCTCCACACCTTCCGATGCGAGGTGCGCGCGCAGGCCGGATTCTGAATACACCCCATCAAGCAGTTCTGGAAGCGTGACCGCCGCAATGCGATCACGGAGTCGGCTAATCACATCGGCAATACCGGCAAGGGCGTTGCGTGCGCGCGTGTTCACGCCCGCTACCTCACCACGTCCAGCGGCGGCGATGACGTGCCCGTATGGGGTTCCATCGGGCGCACTAACGCTCGGCGCTGCAGCTGCCCGGAGTAGCTCGATCGTCTTATCGCCGATGCCGCGTGGTGGCACGTTCAGTATGCGCTCGTACGAGATACGGTCCGTGTCGCTGCGCAGCACACGTAGCCAGGCAATTGCGTCCTTGACCTCGCGACGCTGGTAGAAGCGCGTACCGCCGATCAACTGGTACGGAACACTTGAGCGCAACAGTGCCTCTTCAATCGCGCGCGACTGTGCGTTCGTGCGATAGAGGATTGCAATCTCGTTGAGACTGACGGGCGCTGGTGCATCTGCGCGACGGCCGGTCACCGCAGCGGAGGCCTCTTCAACGCGTCGCACGATCCAAGCCGCCTCGTCTTCAGGATCAAAAGCGCCGTAGACGGTGATCTGGTCGCCGCCCTCAAGTTCGGTCCAGAGCTTCTTCTTCTTGCGCCCCTGATTGTTCGAGACAACGCCGTGGGCCGCATCAAGGATCGTCTGCGTCGAGCGGTAGTTCTGCTCGAGCGGCACCACCTCGGCGGTTGGCCAGTCGCGCTCGAAGTCGAGGATGTTGCGAATGTCTGCTCCGCGCCAGCTATAGATGGACTGATCGTCGTCACCCACCACACAGAGGTTGCCGTGTTTGGCGGCGAGTTCACGGACCCAGTTGTATTGAATGCGGTTGGTGTCTTGATACTCATCGACGTGCAGGAACTCCCACTTCGCTCGGTAGCGATCAGCGACGGCGGGTGCCTCTTGCAGAAGGCGCAGCCCCTCGAGGAGGAGGTCGTCGAAGTCGAGGGCATCGAGGCGCTTCAGCTCGGCGGCATAGCGACGGGCAAAGCGAGCGACAAGGCGCTCGTGATGGGTGATCGCACGGTCCCCCATCTGCTCGGCGGAGAGACCGTCGTTCTTGGCGCGGCTGATGGCGCCAAGGATCAGGCTCGGTTTCGTCTCACCGGTTGCGGGGAGGTCGTCCTCTTTCAAGAATCCCTTGATCACGCGCGCCTGGTCATCAGCGTCATAGATGGTGAAGCCCTTGGGCAGTCCGATCGCTTCGCCGTCGCGGCGCAACATGCGGGCGCAGAGGCTGTGGAAGGTGCCCATCGCCACGTCGCGTGCCGACTCGCCGATCATCTCGTGCAGGCGATCGCGCATCTCGGCGGCGGCCTTGTTCGTGAACGTCACCGCGAGGATCTTCCACGGGGCGACCCCCTCATGCTGAATCAGCCAGGCGATGCGGTGCGTGATCACCCGCGTCTTCCCTGAGCCCGCCCCAGCAAGCACCAAAAGGGGGCCAGCCGTTGTGGTCACCGCGCGTCGCTGGGCGTCGTTCAGCGGGGCGAGAATGCGCTCCTCAACCGCGCTGAGCGCGGTTCCCGAGAGCGGTGCGCGCGGGGGGGTAGAACGCTCTGCCGCCGACGGTTCACCAGTTGGATCGAGGGGGAGGTTCACCCCCATATTCTACCGCCCGCCACCCTCCACCCACGAAAAAACAAAGAGGACCCTCGGCCCCGCCGAGAGTCCTCTTGTTAAGTGCGAGATGAGTGCTAGAAGTCCATCTCCCCGCCGTGGCTGTGGCCACCCGGGGCTGCGGCTTCCTTCTTCTCAGGAATGTCGCTGACGACCGCCTCGGTCGTCAGCACCATCGCGGCAACCGATGCGGCGTTCTGCAGGGCAGAGCGCGTCACCTTTGCGGCGTCGACGATCCCCTTCTCGAACATGTCGACCATCGTGTCGGTCGACGCGTCAAAGCCGGTCCCCTTCTTCGCCTTCAGAATTGCCTCGATCACGACGTCGCCACGTGCGCCGGCGTTCTCTGCGATTTGACGGGCTGGAGCCTCAAGCGCGCGGCGGACGATGTCCACCCCGACCTGCTCGTCACCCTCAAGCTTGATCTTGTCGAGTGCGCCACGCGACTGAAGCAGCGTGGTGCCACCGCCGGCGACGATCCCCTCCTCCACGGCCGCGCGGGTCGTTGAGAGGGCATCCTCGATGCGGTGCTTCTTCTCCTTGAGCTCGACCTCGGTGGCCGCGCCAACCTTGATCACCGCGACGCCGCCCGAAAGCTTGGCGAGGCGCTCCTGGAGCTTCTCCTTGTCGTAGTCCGACGTGGTCTCCTCAACCTGCGCCTTGATCTGCGCCATGCGCGCCTTGATCTCGGCTGGCTTCCCCGCGCCATCAACGATGGTCGAGTTGTCCTTGGTCGATACGACACGTCGTGCCGTGCCGAGGTCCTCGGCGGTCACGCTGTCGAGCTTGCGGCCGACCTCTTCCGAGATCACCGTTCCGCCGGTCAGCACCGCGATGTCGCGGAGCATCTCCTTGCGTCGGTCGCCGAACCCTGGCGCCTTCACCGCAAGCACCTGCACGGTGCCGCGGATCTTGTTCACCACGAGCGTGGCGAGTGCCTCACCGTCAACATCCTCAGCGATGATCAGGAGTGGTCGACCGGTGCCAACCGCCTTCTCAAGTGCTGGGAGTGCATCGGCAACGGCCGAAATCTTCTTGTCGGTAATGAGGATCGCTGGGTTGTCGAGCTGTGCCTCCATGCGATCCGAATTCGTCACGAAGTAGGCCGAGATGTAACCGCGGTCGAACTGCATCCCCTCGGTGTACTCCTTGTCGAGCCCGAGTGACTGCCCCTCTTCCACGGTGATCACGCCGTCCTTGCCGACCTTCTCCATCACTTCAGCGATCAGCTCGCCAACGCTTGGATCAGCGGCAGAGATCGAGGCGACGGCAGCGATCTGCTCGCGCGTCTCAACCTTGCGGGATTGCGCCTTGATCTCGGCGACAACAGCGGCGACCGCCTTGTCGAGGCCGCGCTTGATCACCATTGGGTTTGCACCAGCGGCAACGTTGCGGAGGCCTTCGGTAACGAGCGCCTGACCGAGCACAACGGCGGTCGTGGTGCCGTCACCGGCAACATCGTCGGTCTTCGTTGCAACTTCCTTCAGGAGCTGCGCACCCATGTTCTCAAAGTGATCTTCGAGCTCAATGTCACGGGCGATCGTCACACCGTCGTTGGTGATGGTTGGGGCGCCGAACTTCTTGTCGAGCACCACGTTGCGACCCTTCGGGCCGATCGTAACTTTGACCGTGTCGGCGAGCTTGTCGATGCCGCGCTTCAGCGCTCGTCGTGCCGCCTCGTCGAATACCACCTGCTTTGCCATTGGGTCTCTCCTTCTCTACTTGGGTTGGGTTACTTCGGTAGGTCGTTGGTCAGTCGACGACGGCCAAGATGTCCTTGGCGCCGACGATGAGGAACTCATCGCCATCGATCTTGAATTCGGTGCCGGCGTACTTGGCGTGCAGGACGCGATCGCCCACCTTCACGTCAATCGCTTCGCGCTTCCCGTCATCAAGGATGCGGCCTGGTCCAACAGCGACGACCTCGCCCTCCTGTGGCTTCTCCTGCGCCGTGTCGGGCAGGATGATGCCGCTGGCGGTCTTCTCATCGCGCGGGACTGGCTTGACGACCACGCGGTCGCCGAGGGGTCGAAGTGCTGCCTTCTTGGCCATTGGTAGAACCTCCTTGTGGGCGGGTTCGCCGCCCCTGCACCTTGTGCCTACGCGAACGAGGCACGTGCTGCGATGTTAGCACTCGAGGTCTTAGAGTGCCAACTCCAAGCGTGGCGGTAGGCCTTCGCCGCGTGGAAAGATGCGGTCAAAGTTCTCGGCAATGGTCCTCGCCAACGGCTCAGCCGCCTCGCCGCGACGCTCCGCGATCCAGGCCAGGGTGAGGGCAACATTCGCCGGCTCGTTGCGGCGCGGGTCTGGCGCCCCGGGCATGGTGAGCCATGGCGCGTCGGTCTCCGTCAGCAGGCGATCCGACGGAATCAGCCGAACCCACTCCCCCGTTGCCGACTCTTCTGAGCGGAATGCCAACCCAGAGATGGAGACTGCCCCACCGAGTGCGAGTGCCTCCTCAACGTAGGCGGCACTCCCCGAAGCGCTGTGCAAGATGAATGGGACTCGACCGCCGAATGCCTTCGCACCACCTGGTGCGCCGATCTTTGAGCCTCTGATCGTCGCGAGGAGCTGACGCTGCGCCTCATCGCCATCACCGAGCGAGCGACAGTGCAAGATCAGCGGCTTCCCGAGTGCCGCGGCAACCTCGATGTGTGCCTCTAGATTTTCAATCTGCGCCGCAAGGGGCGCGAAGTCGCGCTTGGTGTCGATCCCCGTTTCGCCGATCGCGGCAACGCGAGGATCAGTCGCTCGCTGCAGCAGCGCATCGCGACCCGGCGCGTCGCTGACGGCGGTATATGGATGAATGCCAATCGCAAGGTCGGCCCATGGGAGATCTGGTGCGATGCGGAAGGCTCCTTCAGAACTTTCGATGCCGTACGACGGAATAAGAAGTCGAACCATCCCTGCGTCGCGTGCACGCTGCGCGACCTGCTGGTAGTCGTCGTTAAAGCGATCGGCCTGCAGGTGCCCGTGAGCGTCAGTCAGCAGCGGCATCGAGCGCATCAGCCTCTAGTCGCGGGAAGAGTGGCTCTGGTGCGCCGAGTGGACCGCCTGCGCCGAGTGCTCCCCACACGCCGATCGCGTCAAGCGACGGACCGTTGTGCCCGTTCGCGTCGTACGGCCAGCTGCGACCGAGCAGCGTCCAGATCTTTGCGGAGATCGTTGGCATCGCTGGCGCTGCATAGAGCGAGATGAGGCGACATGCCTCAAGCAGATCGCCAAGAACGCCGCGGAGCTTCTCCTCTGCGGCGGCATCGCCAAGCTTCGCCGCCTTGGCAAGCTCCCACGGCTTTTCGGTATCGACGAACTTGTTTGCCGCGCCCACGAATCCCCAGAGTGCACCGAGCCACTCATGAAGCGCGTTGCGCTCGAGCGCTGCGATCGCCTCACGACGTGTCTCCTCCCAGGCGGCGCCGAGAAGAGAGTCGCCGGCCGCTCGCGGAAGCGGCGCATCGGTAAAAGCGCGGCTCGCCAGCGTTGTTGCGCGGTTCACCAGGTTGCCGAAGTCATTGGCAAGTTCGGAGTTATACCGGCGAATGATGGAGTCCCAGCTCACATCACCATCGCGATCAAAGGGCACCTCACGCAGCGCTACGAAGCGTGCACCGTCGGCGCCGAGCGCGGCAACCGCATCATCTGGGTCGAGAAAATTGCCGCGGCTCTTGCTCATGCGCTCACCGCTGGAGAGGAGCCATCCGTGCACCCAGATCTTCTTCGGCGCCTCAAGTCCGGCGCTCCAGAGCATCGCTGGCCAGAAAACGGAGTGGAATCGATTGATGTCCTTGCCGATGATGTGCAGGTCGGCCGGCCACCACGGAGCACCAGCAGCATCGGCTGGGAAGCCGGCGCCGGTGAGGTAGTTGATCAGCGCGTCGTACCAGACGTAGATAGTCCCCGCCTTCGGGTCGCCTTCGCCTGTTGCCGTCAGCGCGCTGCTGCCGTCTTCGCGGATCGGGAATGGGATTCCCCACGACGCCCCTTCACGGCTAATCGAGAAATCTTCCAGCCCCTGGCGCACAAAGCCGAGCATCTCGTTGCGACGGTATTCGGGCTGCACGGGCGATGGATCCTGTGTCAGCCAGGCCTCAAGGCGCTCCTGGTAGGCGCTGAGCTTGAAGAACCAGTTGCGCTCGGTAAGCCACTGCAGCGGGATCCCTGGATGGTTCGGGCAGACGGTCTGATCGCCCTCTTTAACGACGTCGTCTGCGTTGCGGAACCCTTCATTGGGGCAGTACCAACCTTCGTAGCTGCCGACATAGATGTCTCCAGCCGCATACGAACGCCGAACCATCTCCTGCGCGGCGAGCGTGTGGTCGGCGTCGGTGGTGCGAATGAATCGATCGGGGCTAATCAGCAGCTTCGCCTCACTCGCCTCGAAGAGGGCAACCTTCGCGTCGACGAAGGTCTTCGGGCTCATCCCCTCCTCTGCGGCGCGGGCGGCGATGTTCACCGAGTACTCGTCGGTACCCGTTAAGAAGCGGACCTCGTCACCACGCATGCGGCGCCAGCGGGCGATGGCGTCGGCGCCAATCACCTCATAGAGCGTGTGCAGGCCAGGCTTGTTATTGGCATACGCGATGGCCGTTGTTAGGTAGTACCGCATCGTGGGCGATTGTCGCAGAAGAGCGCGACGCCAGCGCGATACGCCCGCAGTATGCGCACGGTGGGAGGGTGCCAGAGCAGGCGTACGGCTCCTGCGGGTCGCGTGACTCGGGCCGCTGCCGCATCAGGAGGCGCAATGAACAAGGTCATGCTCGCCGGCAGGATCACCAAGCCCGTCGAGTTGAAATCGCTCCCGTCAGGCTCCAAGGTCGCGGTGGGAAGCGTCGCAACCCACGACTTCCGCGGAGGAGAGGAGCGCACCGAGTTCCACCGACTTGTCTTCTGGGAGAAGCTCGCCGAGATCGCCGCCGCACATCTGCAGGCTGGCTCGCTCGTGAGTATTGATGGCCGGCTCAAAACCCACGAGTGGGAGAGCGAAGGGTCGCGTCGCTGGATGACTGAGGTGATCGTCAATCGCCTGGAGTTCCTCGGACCAAAGCCGCAGTCAGGTGATCCAGTCGCACAGGGGTCAGAGCCAACCGATCTTGGTGAAGCCGAGTACGGCGAGGAGATCGCGCCCGTTCGCGCCTAGCGCTCGTCGTCGACGCTCTCTGGTGCCGCGTCGTCATGGGCGAGGTTCCAGAGGCGTCGACGCTCAAGCCCCCACAGCGTGGCGATACGCCGAATCGCTGCGCTGCGCGACTCGCCCGTCGCGACAGCGCGCCCCACGAGTTCAAGCGCCGCCGCATACGGGCCCTCGGGATCGTCGACTGCCAGTAGATCGGCCCGCTCCTGCGCGCCGACAACGATGACAAACTCGCCGCGGGCGTCCATCTCGCCAGCGGCTATTGCAGTGGCAAGTGTGCTGAGCGTGCCGCGGCGGATCTCCTCATGCAACTTGGTCAGCTCGCGACAGACCGCCCCCGTTCGTTCACCGCCACAGACGCGCGCAAGCTCGGCAAGCGTCGCAGCGACACGCGGGCCGGCCTCATAGATCACTGTGCCACGCTCATCCGCCGCAATGGCTCCAAGTACTTTGGCTCGGTCAGCGCCACCGCGGGGAAGGAAGCCTTCGAACGACCAGCGCGGGCCAGTCACGCTTGCCGCAACAACCGCTGCGAGAAGTGCTGAAGCGCCAGGGATTGGAATGACGCGGATCCCCGCGGCGACGGCCGCAGCAACGAGCGTTCCGCCCGGGTCACTGATCAGCGGCGTACCGGCGTCACTGATCAGCGCCACGGCGGTGCCAGCCTGCAGGCGAGAAATGATTGGAGCGACGCGGTCAGCCTCATTAAACCCCGGCAGTGCTGTCACCTCTGTCTGCACGCCAATGCTCGCGAGCAGTGGCCGTGAGACGCGCGTGTCCTCAGCAACGATCAACCCGACCTCGCGCAGCACCGCAACTGCGCGTGGTGTGAGATCGGCCAGATTACCGATTGGAGTAGAGACGATGTGCAGCGCCCCAGGCGTTGCGCCGCCGCCACGCAGTTCGTCAGTCAAGCTTCGGGCGCCTGCGAGGATAGAGGTAGTCACTCCCCGTACTTCGCCCACCCACCTTTGCGATTGGCGGCATCTGGCGTTTGAACTCTGAGCGGCGAATCATCTCGCTCACCCGCGTGACGAAGTCGCGATCAAACCCCTCAGCGACGACATCCTCGATTGGCAGGCGGCGATCAACGATGCGGTAGAGCACGCGATCAAGGGTTGGATAATCAAAGCCACCCTCACCCTCGTCGGTTTGGCCGGGCCAGAGATCGGCACTTGGCGCCTTCTCAATGATCTGCGTTGGCACGCCAAGGTGGCGCGACAACTCGCGCACCTGTGTCTTGTAGAGGTCACCGATTGGATTGAATGCCGAGGCCGCATCTCCGTAGATCGTGGAGTAGCCAATTAGGATCTCGCTCTTATTCCCCGTACCGATGACCACCCCGCGATAGACGGCGGATCGGTCATAGAGGGTGGTCATGCGAAGGCGTGCCGCCATGTTCCCCCGACGGAGCGGCGTCACGCTCTCACCGGCAGGCAGGCCCGCCATCAGTGCCGCCAGCGGGGCCTCAATCGGGATGAGTTCGCTCTGGCATCCGAGATCCTTCACGATCGCCTCAGCATCGGAGAGCGAACTGGGCGACGAGGCCACGGTGGGCATCAGCACGGTGATCAGCCGATCTGCGCCGATCGCTCCGGCTGTCAGGTAGGCCACAAGCGCTGAGTCAATGCCACCGGAAAGGCCGAGCACGACGCGCTCAGCGCCAGTGCTCGCGACGTGGGATGTAATGAAGGACCGGCACATGGCCGCCACCATCTCTGGGTCGATTGCGAGTTCCTGATGCGGTGCTTTCTCGTCGGCCATGGCGCGGGCTACGCCTCTTCGAGGCCAGCGCGCGTGGCAATGATGCGATCAAGCTCTCGACGCGTAAGCTCAAGGCGTTCATCGCGGAGCAGCGGGAGTGCGCTGCGCGCACGCCCCACCTCGTCAAGGTCAATTTCTGCCAAGAGGAGTGCCTCCTCAAAGAGTGGCGCCTCCGCGAGCACCACGCCGTCTGGACCGATGACGCGCGAGCCACCCCAGAAGATCAGCGATTCATCCACCCCGACGCGATTCGTGAACGCGACGTAGGAGGTGGTGAGCGCTGCGGTGGCGCGAAGCAGGGTGCCCCAAGACGCCGCGGAGCCAAGCCCCTCGTCTGCATCCACACTGGCGCCGCGAGCTGGGCCTGCCGCCACATTGATGAGCAGCTCAGCGCCATCCTGCGCAAGGATCGACGGCAGCGTTGGATGCCAGAAATCCTCACAGACGCCGATGCCAATTCCAACATCGCCCGTCACCGAAGGGCCGCCGATTGACGCGCGAGTCGCTCGGATCGAGTCACCCGCTGCGAGGAATCGTCGCTCATCAAACAGTCCATAGGTGGGCAGATAGCACTTGCGCGCCACGTGGCGCACCTCTCCCCGCTCAAGCAGGGCAGCGGCGGCGTACAGTCGGTGATCGTCGGTTGACTCAACAAATGAGACGACCGCCGAAGGACCTCCCGCGGTGAGCGTCGCCAACGCGAGGAGTCGAGGGTCGTTGCGGCGCATTGCAACTTCGGGCGCCAGATCTTGCAGTTGATACCCCGTCAGGCTGAGCTCAGGGAAGATCACAAGGTCCGCGCCCGCCGCCTTGGCTTCCGCGAGATTCTTCTGGTGCATCGCAACGTTCTGCGCGAGGTCACCAAGTACTGGGGCGATTTGCGCGAGGGCGAGCACTCTGCGTCGCATCAGCCCCTACTTTTGCAGATCCCACGTGTGGATGGACCACGCGTAGAGCGGACTCTGCAGATCGGTGGCTCGCGTGGCCCAGGTGAATCGATTTCGAAGTAATGCGTAACCCGGGTCTCCCCACAGAAGCAGATACGGTCGCTCGCTGCGACGGAGCGATTGAACCGTGGCATAGATACCGACTCGCGAACTAATGCTGCCAGCAGACAACCCTTGGGCTAGGAGCTGATCCACGCGCGTGCTCGACCAGCAGACAAAATTCTTCCCCGCCGGAGCCTCCTCCGTTGGGCACGCGTTAGACGCGAAGATGTCGGAGTCATCCGGATCAAGGCCCCACTGCCATGCGCCGAGATAGAGGTCGAAGTCGTTCGGGTAGCGCAATCGTGGGGCGATATCCGTGGTGAACGGGAGCTCAGCAACGGTGAGTGAGATGCCACATTCAGCAACCTGATCAACGATCAGCTGGGCAGCACGGGTTCGCGCAACCTGGCCCTCGCGAACGATGATGTCGGCTTCGAGGCGTGTACCAGCGCGAGTGAACACTCCATCCTCGCCAGCAACCCAGCCGTCGGCGATGAGTGCGGCCCGCGCCCCTGGAACGTCTCGCGTGGTCTCAGCTGCTGCAGGGTTCTCAGCGGCCCAGGATGTTGGCGCCACGGTGCTCGAAATCGCAATTCCGGTGTTGTCTGTTGCTCCCGCAATGACAGCAGGAAGGTCAACGCAGGAGGCGAGAGCTCGCCGCGTCACGCTATTGGCGAAGATGCGTCCGTCGCGCGTGTTGAATGCCAGATAGTTGTATCCGCGGAGTGAAGTGGCGTGCAGCAGCGTGGCGTCATCGTTGACGGCTAGTCCGGCAACATCAGCGGCCCGAAGATCTGGCGCCCAATCAATGGCACCGCTCTGAAACGCCTTGACCACACCTGCTGGAGAGGCAAAAACGGTGAGCGCAGCGGCAGACATCGGTGGCTCGCCGAGCGCAAATCCTTTAAACGCAGCTAGCTGCACGTAACTGCCCGGGACACGCTCGACAAACTCATACGGTCCTGCGCCGATCGGCGCGTTCTGTACGTCAAGAAGCGGGAAGGCAGCGGCCAGCTGCCCCTCGGTTGGCGAGAGGAGGAGGGCCTCGAGCGATGTCAGCCGTGCGTAGAGCGCGCGCGCGTACTGTTCGTCGTCACGACTCCCCGTCGGCTCGCCAGCGCTGTTGAGTTGCGGGTAGCCACGCGGGTCTGGCAGGTCAAGCCCAGCGTCTGCGAGCGTGCGCTCAAGTTCGGTGACGCGCGACGCATAGGTGCAGTTTGTGCCGCCCGAGGCTGCACATCCGCCACCACCGATATCAGCGGCGATGTTCTCTCGCGTGAGCGAGACGGCGTTACGGTCGGCCGACTTGACCTTCTCCTGCAAGCGAGCCAGCGACGCCGCGAGTGTCGCCTTTGGCAGGATGGGAACGGTGAGACCCCGTGTCTGCCACGGCGCCCATGGCGCCTTCAGCGTGAAGGTGAGTGCGCCATCTGCCCCAGCCTCAACAGAGACCAGATGATTGCCGACGACAGCACAGATGTCGCTTACCAGCGGGCAACGCGTGGAGGCGGCAAGCTCATAGGTGAATATCACGTCGTCGGTCGTCAGCGGAGACCCATCATGGAAGGTGAGCCCAGAGCGCAAGGTGACGCGCCACTTCGTGCCACCAGCTGCACTCGATGCGTCGCCTGTTACTAAGACGGGCGTTGGGGCAAACGTGGCATCGGCTCGGTAGAGGCCCGCGTGGACCATCGAGCCCACAAGGGCTGAGGCGTCATCGGTGTAGGAGAGTTCTAAGCCGGCGGGCTCACCGACGATGCCCGCGCGAATGGTGCGCGCAGAGAAGATGCTGCATCCGGAGAGCAAGGTTGCCGTTAAGAGAGCTGCGGCAAGGATCTTTAGGCTCCGATGCATCGGCATCTCCCCTCTCGCTCTCTCGTGGATCGGCGGGCGCCGATCTCCCCACAGGATAGGGGGT
>Ga0214921_10004679_pt1 | contig 19933 bp, 16 predicted proteins | sample LL1505_MetaG_FD_177992 | JGI IMG/M metagenome (GOLD analysis project Ga0214921, IMG submission 177992) | Freshwater microbial communities from Lake Lanier, Atlanta, Georgia, United States - LL-1505 | ecosystem: Environmental > Aquatic > Freshwater > Lake | place: USA: Georgia | collected...
ATACACTATTATTTTATAATACACTATTATTTTATAATACACTATTATTTTATAATACACTATTATTTTATAATACACTATTATTTTATAATACACTATTATTTTATAATACACTATTATTTTATAATACACTATTATTTTATAATACACTATTATTTTATAAAAAAAAATTGATATTTACTTTATTTATTAATAAAATAATATAAGTATATTAAATGCAGAACTTATTGTTGAAATCAGATAATACTATAAATATTGATGGTAATATGATTGAAATAACATATGTGAATTCTATAAAATATTTTAAATATGCATATGTACTCACTCGTATTAATGATACACCTATTCCAGATGATTTTTATAATTCATTTGTTGAAGAAAAAACATATGAAGAAGTATGTAAAAATTTAATGATAAAGAAAGTAAGTATTAATATATTAAAAAATAAAATACACTATAACTCAATGACAATTCTACCAAAAACAATATTAGAAAGGTTTAATATTTTTAAATATAATTTGGATGATAATAACATAGTCATATCAATGTTAAGCTCTTGTTATATTAAATTAGAGTCTTATCTAAATAACTATACTACAATTTCTTTCTTAGAAAATATTTATAATACTATTATCTTTAATAATTTTTATAAAATTATTAAATTTAATATTCGCAATTTAATTAATAATATTGCTGACACTGCATTTTGGGAAAATTGTGATAATTTAACTACTTTAAACAATTCTTTTTGCAAGAGAACATTCAAGTTTGATAGATTAACTATTACTGATATGAAATTAAATGATGCATTGGATCAGGTTGAGAAGGAAGATTATCTCAAGACAAATAATATTACTTTTAATAGTCTAACAGACATATTACTTGGTAAAACTAAAAACAGATATATTATTCATGATAATAAGACTTTTACTAAACAAGACATTATAAATATCTTTAATGAATTGAGTGCAAAAGATAGGTTCCTCTTATTTACAAATATGCTAATTACAAAAGATTATGCTCATTTGGTTTTAAATAACCAAAAAGTACTAATTATAATGACACCTATTATTAATAAATATCCAAATCTGTTTAGATATTTAATAGGTTATGCGTGGATCATATTTTATCTTAATGAGAGTATAAAAAAAAGTCATGTTAAAACTAATGATGAATTTATTTTTGATATAAATACAGCTAACGAATTACCAGTATATCACTATAGTCATAAATTTCATTACTATAATCCATATTCATCTGTTCTAATTAGTAATACATTTTTATTACCACACGCTAATATTTGTGGTATTCCAGATTACAAGGAAAATAAATCTCGGGGTATTACTAATCTATCTAATTTCAAAGCAAAAATGAATATATTTACAACTGGAGATGTTAATAATGACTTATTCCAAGATATAGTTTTTGGAGATAATATTGCAATAACTGGTAGTATTATGACAGCTTGTTTGCAAAAACATCATCCACTATTAGATATTTTCAAAGGTACTATAAATGAAAAAACTGCTAAATTTTTTGATGAATATTATAGTAAATCAGATATTGATATTATGATTAAAACTAATGATACATTTGAGTATATTGAAATTGCAAACAGAATATATAAACAAATAGTTGAAAATATTTGCAAACTTAATCCATCAAATGCCAAGCCTGAACATACAAAACTAATTTTAAATAAAAAGGCAAATTTCTTTGTATCTGAACAATTTATTAGAGATTTAGAGTTTGATGATACTCATATTCAAGGTATGGAAGAGGCCATACAATATGTTAGAAAGAATGCAAATACTAATCCTGATATTAGAAAACAATTACATTCTATTTATACAGATAAGATAATTAGTCCAATGTTAAGTGATGAAAAGAAAACAAAATATTCAGAATTCTTTGATGATAATATTGAATTTGCAATAACTGTAAATAAGTCAAATCAAGATATTACATTAATTGTCAATTATAAATATAATATCAAATCGCCTCATTTATTACATAATTTAGAATTATTTCAAGTCAGATATGATGATTTCTTTGCAACTGTTGCAAAGTTCCATTTACCATGTGTAAGAGCATATTATAATGATGTGAATGTATTTATGACTCCATCGTGCATTACTGCGCATATGACATATATGAATATTGACTATAAATACTTTTCAGGAACTCAAGATCCAATTGAAATTATTAATAAATATAGATTGAGAGGATTTGGAACATGGTTATCTGGAAATGAACTGACACAATATACAACTTATTCTAAAAATGTACAATATTGGTGTGATATGATGCATATGAATACACCAGATTATGATAATTCTCGCGGAACTATTGATGTAAATGAAATGTTTTTCAAACCCAGATTATATCAAGAAGACTATTATATTAGTAGTAATCCTGTAGATATAAATAATAGATATGAAGAACAAGAACAAAAGAAACTCAATATAAATAATATAGCAACCTATTCTGAGTTAGCCTCTTTAAAAACCTCTAATGATTTATATGATTTAGAATCTTTAATTTTTAATTGCAATGCAATTGGAGAATATGGTTCTATTAATATAATAAAGAAATGGGTTATTGATGCAGTTGCTCATTTTATCAATTGATTATAATAATTAATCCATTCATTATCATTATAATCAAAAAATATAGGGACTTTTAATTCAGCTGTTCTTAATACGCTATAATTAAATCTATTATTTATAATATAATTTGGATTATTAATTATTTTTTTTAACAAGTAATTATTTAATAAATATGCACTAGAATTATTACTAGTTATATTATTAAATACATCTGAATTGTTTAATTGGAGTGGTTTTGCATTTTTTATAAATGGTTTTTGTAAATGAATCAAATCGTAATTATTTTTAGTTAATAAATCTATTGGATATTTAATAAAAGTTCTTTCTACCTTACTACATAATAAATTAACTATTATATATTTATAATTATGAAAAATAGGATTAATATCAGAAATGTCTTGAATATTAAATAGCTCTACTATTGGTATATAATCTAAGTAATCACATATATTTATATTATTTATTTTAAATAAATCCTTATAATCAATCATAGTAGTATCACTATTATAATAATTATCTTGAATATAAATATATTTATTAGTTAAAGAATACCATTCATTATCTTGAAGTTTTTTCCAATATTCATCTAATAAATATATCGGATAATCTGGCCTTATTAATAATTTATTATAACCTTCTATAAAATTATTTAATAGTACATTATAATATTTCTTTGATATCATGTATGCTATTGGTAATTGTGCTGAAATAATTCTACTATAAATATCATTTATTTTACGATCTATACATAATCCACCTATAATAATAATATTCCAATTACATTTATTCATTATAGTATTAATAGAATATAATACATTCATTTCATTTAAAATTTTAATATTATCGTGAGCTATTATCACATATTCTAAATCTAATTCTATTGCTTTCTTTAATATATTAATATGAGATAAACTGATATTAATATTATTATCCTCATTAGGCGCTTTATATATTTCTGGTTTATTTACTATTTTTAACATCTCTCTTGTAGATCTTATTTTATTATCATTTCTCGCTTCTAAATTAATAATATATGCATTATCTAATTTCTTAAGATAATCAATATATAATTTTGTATCTGGTATAATATCATTAAAGTTTATACACATATTATCACTAGGTATTAATGATATTGTCGCCAAACTATTATCTCTAAAATAATAACCTAATAATGCTAGAGGATCATCTCTAATAATATAATGATCAAATAATGTTAATAAAATTAATAATTTTTCAGGATTTTCTTCATTTATTCTATCAATATCATATTTTTCGCTATTAATATTATTATCTGATAGTAAAAATATTTTATATTCATTCTTATCTTTATTTATAAAAAATGTATCTAGTGCATTAATGTATTCATCGTTGTCAGGTAAATATAATAATATTTTTTTTTTATTTTGTGCAGTATCAGCTAATGTTTGTTTTATTATACTAATATCCATATTATCAAATAAATATTTTTTTACTTTCTCAGTATATTTATCTAAATATTTATATGACTTGAATGCACCAGACAATAAATAACTATTACTAGGATCTAGTTTAATTTTATTATAATAAGCCATATTTGGCTCATTAATATTAATACAATTATTAATTAAATTGCTCTCTATAATTTTCAAAGATTTAAATATGTCATAAGATTTATTATAATTTGTAAAACTAACATTCATATTGTATTTATAACTTGCAGCTAAACCAAATGCCACATTACATAATAAATATCCCAAATCATCAGATGCTTTTAAATCAATATATATAGTATTTTTTTGGTTTTTATTATTAATTAATGATTGCATATTTATATTAGAGGGTGGTTTTTTAGTATTAATATTAATATTATTATTTCTATTTTTATTATTTTCAGATAGAGTTTTTAATTCTAATATTTGATCCTGTAATTGTTTTTGTTGTAAATATAGATATTCTAATCTTTTATCAATATCTTGTGAATTATTATTTTGCATAGTATTATTTCTGTTCATTTGTGTATAATTTCTTTGATTTAGTGGATTTTTGTTCATTATTTTAAATAATATATTATAATTTATAAACACACAATTTTATAATCACGCAATTTTATAAATTCAAAAAAATTGAACAATAATTATAATATAAAATAATATTATATATAATAATTAATGAGTATTGAGCAAGAAATAAAAAATAATTTTATTAGTAAATTAACTAAATTAACTGATAAAGAAACAGCAGAGAGTATTGATAAAGCTATATATAATTTTTGCAATGAATATACAAAAAATAATGATACACCTTATTTATTAGATTCGGTTTATGAAACAAAAATTACTGAAATTCTTTCATATTTAGAAATAAAAAATTCATATCTATTAAATGCTATAAAAAATAAAGAAATCAAAATAGAAGATATACCAAATATGAATCCAGATCAATTAAATCCTGAACAGTTTGCTGATATAAAAAAGAAACAACAAATTAAAGAGGCTAAAAGTAATAGTAAAAAAGGGACAGCCGCATTTCCTTGTCCTAAATGCAAAAAATCAAATAGTAAAATTACAGAAAGACAAATGAGATCTGGCGATGAACCTCCAACAATTTTTGTGACGTGTTTAGAATGTAAACATACTCATAAATTATCATGATCTATGTTTTTCTAATAATCTTGGAACATGATTAGAATTCCCTTGAGCATTAAAAAAAGATTGTGAATGAATTCTATGATGCATTAATATTTCATTACAATTATAGAATGTTTTACCCTGTTTTTTTAATCTTAACCACATGTCATAATCTTCTACAAAACAGTCTGAATCCCAATAACATAATTCTTTTCTAATAATAACACTTGAATTACCCATTGGATTAAAAGAAAAGAAATCAAAGTTAGATAAATCACCAGTCGGAATATTAGGATTTCCACGTGCTTCGCCAAAATACAAAAATCTAGACCCAACAACATCATAATTTGCCATATATTGTGATTGTATTGATAGTTTATTATCTGTCCATTTATCATCAACATCTAATAATGCGATATGACTATATTTGCAATATTTGACCATTTCATTTAATGAATTTGATTTTCCTTTGAAATTATATAAATCTAAAACACGAATACGACTATCATTCATATAATCTAATGCAATTTTATAAACATAAGAATCTTTAGGATGACCATTAACACCAATAATTAATTCCCACTCCTTATAAGTTTGGTTTAATATACTTTTTACAGATTCATCAATAAACTCAATACCATTATATATTGGCATCAGGATACTAATCATTATATACTATGTAAATATAATTATTCTTTTATGCGTTTTTAATTTCATAATAATATAAATATATTATTATGCAATCATTTAAAATTGTTGGAACATTTTCATTTGCTGATACTATTAAAACACTAAAATTAGGTGATACTATTAAATTAATACCCAATCCAGATAATAAAATAAATCCAAATGCAATTGGTGCTTATACCAAGGATAATCGGAAGATTGGATATTTACCATTTAATATGACTCAAATTGATACAATAAATGATTGTATTATAACTGAATTAAATTTAGTCCAAGGTGGGACAAATATTATAATTAGTAGAAAATATAAAAAGAATAATTTTTTATTATGCTATCATGATATTACACAAGAACATAATATAATAAGAGATTATATAAAAGATGATATAAAAAAATTTAAAAAATTCTTAGAACTGAATAACCATAATATAATGGATATTTACGTATCATATTATGATGAGAATTATATAGATCTACATATTAAGACAGATACAAGGGAATATACTTTTTATACTGTTACAAAAAAATATTATGATGAAAATATTTTTAAATATGATGAATTTTTTGAATTAAAATTAACACCAAAAGACATATATCAACAATTTATGATCCATCGATTAGAATGTTATATTGAAAATAAATATGATTTGGTTAAATTACATATTTCAAAAAATATTAACATGGTTAAATCAATTGCGATTCATCATCCTATTAAATATGATAGTGATTTTAATAATATTAAAGTTGCAATAAAATTTATATTATCAGATAATAATATTTATAAAAAATATTTAGATAGAATAGATTATGATATGATAAAGATTAATAAATATAAAGATTCTATATGTGATTATTTTAAAGATTATAATATTACCAAAATAGCTTATAATCATATGCAAAAAAAATATTGCTATATTGATTTATATAATTCCAATACAATAGTTATAATTGATGAGTATAATAAAAGAGATTATAATAAATTATTATCAATAACAGAATATCAAAATCTAATAATCTACAATCCATTTGAAGGAAATATTTATAAATTATAAAAAAAATAATATCTAATAATAATAATGAATAAATTATTATTATTACTCTTAGTAATAGGTTTAATCTATGTATTTAATTCTTGTAATATATTGGAAAATATGAGTAATTTAAATGAGAAAAAACAACCAGCTAAATTAAATACAGAACATATAATAGTATCTGCATCTCCTATAAAATATAATGACCCAACTAATGCATTACAATATATTGAATTTGTTAATAATAAAGATAAAAAAGATATCTATGTAATGATTGATTATAAAGAACTATCAAAACCTAAAATAAGATCTTTAATAAAAACTATTAAAGATCAAAAAATAGTAGCATTAGAAAAACATATGTGTTCAGATAAAGATAATAGTATAGAACATTGTATTAATAATATATCAAAAAATATTCCAGTATTCTTAATAAATATAAAAGATAAAGAATTTTCTGATAACAGTATAATTGCTGTTAATGCGGTATCAAATAAGAAACAAGATGGAAGTAATTATACAAGTTTAATACCTCATATTTCATCAAATGTAGATTTTACTAATAAAAAATTATTAGCATCCCCTAATTTAATCAATATAAATGATGTAGCAGCACTACATTTTACTAAAAATAAAATATTAGTAATTAATACTGAAAGTATAAAAGAAATTAAAGAAACTGATCTTATTAATTTAAATTTAAATGAAATAATAATAAAAGATAAAAATAATACAAAGATATACTATTTATCTAATTAAAATAATATAATAAAAATAATATAATATAATATATTATAATATATAATACTATGGGTAATCAGATTACTAAAAGAAAAGAAGATGTAGATCCATTAATTAAAATTAATAGTATTAATAATATGAAAGATATAAACAGTTCACCAAAATCTGATGGCAATGATGTAATTACAGATTTAACATTAAGGAATACAATTTGGAGTTTTATAGATAATCAACAAGATTTTGATGTAATGAGTCCTTTTGCATTGGGGACAATACAAAAACCAACTGACGAGAAAAAAGGAGACACTATATTATCAATGTATCAAGCGGGAAAACCAAGAGCTCAAGATCCTGCATCTGCTCAGAATATGTTTGGTAAAAAAGATCCTGGTCATCCAATTTTTGTAAATCAATTAAAGGCCTTTTGTACTAATGCAACAGACGATCCTACTATTAGTTTAAAAGCAAATGTAGTATCATATCCTTTACCTATTATAGCAACTGAATATTCACAAATGAAAGATGGTGCTCGAGCACCACCTCCAGATCGTATATTTGATGATAATAAATTATTTATTGATAAAGATCATAAAGTTGCTAAATATCCAATACCATTAGATGATATAATAAAATTACCTGATACTGATCCTAATAAATTAAAAAAACTTCAAGACCTAGCACCTACATATGATATTGATCCTATATTAGATAATTCAAAATCTCCCCCTAAAAAAAAATCAATAGCTCAATTATTAACAGAATTTAAAAGAAAAGCATATCCAAAACTATTAGATATTACATATGTAGGATATCAAATGACAGGGACAGCTTACAAAGCTCTTCAAACAGATCCTAATATAAGTGGTACTACTCTTACTAAAACAGGATCTACAGATAAAGATAATACAGCGTGTGATAATTTTATGATTCATCATTGTGCTAAACAAGTATATGAACAAGGTTGTTTGCAATATGGTCTTGATTATGATAAAGATGGTAATCCAATAAAACAAGTAGTAGAATGGAATTCTAAAAATGGTATGTGCTATGATGATGATAATTTTCCATTTACAGGAGTACCTGAATGTGGTTGTTTAAATAATCCTTATGGTAATTCATTAAATCTTCAAGCAAGATCATTTAATGATGATGGAACTATACCATATAAATACCATCTTAATTCTAATAATGGTAATAATATTTATTGTGGTGTTCCTCCCGATAAATATGCAGATTCTGATTCAATAGCAAAGAAAGTATGTGATGTATCTGGTAAAGGTGCATCCAATTTAACATTGCCATTATATGGTGCATCTGCTAATATGTTTTATCCAGATTCAATTGCTGGTGATTGTCAGAAATTTAGTAGAAGTGGTGCAGGAAGTGGTAAAGGTATATGTTATCGTACAAATAATATGATTAATACAACACCATCAGTATCAATATGTACAAATGTATTAGATATTGGTGATTCAAATATAGATTCTTTAACATTAGAAAGTATTCATCAAGAGAATAAATGCGGATCTTCTGCACCCACATCAAATAATCCTGATCCTGATACAGTTGCGCAACAAGAGGCTGCAGATGCCGCTACATCAGACGACACAAAGAATTTTAATTCAGCAACAGGAATAAATAGTACTTTCACAGCTCTACATACTCAAATAAAAAGTGCAAAATCAAATGTTATTAATTATCGATCAATATCAACAGCAAATGTTCAAGCAATAAATACTGACATACTAGACGCCGCAACATTATTAAAAACTAGTGAGAATTATTCAACATCACAATTAAATGATTCTATAACCGCGATTAGAACTAAACAATTTGATATTGATAATAAATTATCAGCTATGGATGAACAAATACATAGTAATGATTTTGCATTATTGTCATCTAGCGACATACAAAGTCTTGTAGATCAATTAACTGGATTTAAAACTACTAGTGATAATAATGTAAAAAATAATCCGACTATTGATACTATTAATAGTAATAATAAACAAATTCAAACTTATATAGATTCTATCAATGCTGCTAGTATAAATACAGATATTCAAGGTTTATTGGCACAACAAGGTCAATTAAAAGCAGATTATGATAAAGTGTCATCATACAAAAGTACAGGAGGAACTTACCCCAATGATGATTATTCAAGTGATATAATAACCCAAGTAATAAGCTTATATAATAAAGCTGCTACAAAAGAAGGCCGACAACCTAAAGCAATACCGAATGCACCTCCGCCTACAACACCTACCCCGCAAGGCGAAACACCTACAACCCCACCAGATGATACACCAAAGTCTGAGAGCAAATCAAAATTATATATTTGGATAGGTGTTGGTGTTTTTGTATTAATATTAATAATTTTAGGAATTATTTTATTAAAAAGAAGAAACAAATCTATTGATATGAGCGATGATATGGGCGATGATTAAATAAAATCTTCTCCTTCATCATTATTAATATATTCCTTAGTATTAATATTATTTCTAGAAGCCATAATAAAAAATATCATATGATATTTTTTATTAGAATATTCATTAAATATGTCATTTAATGTAAAATTATTTTTAATGATACTATCTTTCATACACGATTTTTCAATTAGTTCTTTCTCCATATAATTTATATTTTTTGGATAAGTATAATCGCTAATTAGTAAATTATTATTAGGTATTTGATACAATCCTTGGGGGATTTTTAATGTATAGATATTATTATTAAAGTGATCATATTTTGTTATAATACCATTCATAATACTGAAATAATTATTATTTATCATTTCACCCGACTCATACTTGTATAAATATTCAGAATAATTATTTATAAAATCATTCATTTTATTAAAATCTATAATTTTTTTGATTTTTATTAGATCTATCTCTTCAGTCTCACTAGACAAATAGATTATTGTTATATTATTTGGTATTTTAATTTTTTCTTCCATATATGTTCCTAATGCTGAAATTAAAAATAGCTTATTATCTGTCATTATTATTTTATTATATTATTATTTATAAATATTATTTATCAATTTTTTTAATTTAATGATAATGCGCATATAATATCATTTTTATCAGGTATCATATTTTCCTCATTATATCTATTCATAGTATTTATATATGTGATTATATTCATAATACAATTGGAGTATTCAGCATTATCAAAATTATTATCATTAATAATCTTAGTATCATCAACAGCATAATAAATAAATAAACAACCAATCAAAGCATCCTCCAAATGAGGAAATCTAAGAACTTTTGTATTAATACTATATTTAGTAGTCCATCTGCAATATATATTTAATAACCTAAATAATTCAATCCTATCAATAATTTTATTAACATATATTTTTAAAATATATTTTTTTGTAATACTTGCAATCATTAAATTATCAATATTATCTTTAATATAATTTTGTAAATTAATAAATGTGTCATTCAATTTATTAATTTTACTTTTAGAAATTGTAATTATATCAAAATTAAATACAAATGTATATTGTTCATCATCTTCTAGATTATAATATATATTAGGTTCCATATTATTAACTTCATGATTTGTAAAGATATAATCATATATATTATAGATATATTCAGTCATATAATAGAATTAGATATATTTTTATAAAAAATGAAATTAGTTTAATTTAATAATAATTAATATAATCTTTAATAATGAAATTATATACTATCCCAATATTAATAAAAACAATAATTAAAGAGACGCCTATAAATTCACGAATTATTGCAGTTGATGATAAACAAAATATGATATTAAAATATGAACAAAATAATAAAACTTATTATAATAAAATTCATATTATAAATTATACAAATAGTAATATATTATTTGAGTATGTTAATAATAATCCATTATGGCAAATTGAATATGGTGAATTTAAATTAATGAATGTTGTTATTAGTTATTACGGGGATTATCAATATAAGATGGATATTGTGATTAATATCAATGTAAATTTAATTCCTGATTATATTAATAAATCATTAGCATTATTTAATGTGTTATCTGCTGAATTTAATATTATTGATGAGTTTGAAGGTAAAAACTTTATGGCCAAATCATTTGTGTCTTATAATGATTTAACAGAACCTTCGCTGAATATATTTAAATTAAAATTATATGATTATCAAAAAAGAAATTTAACTAAAATGATTAATATTGAAAACGTTAATAATTTTATAATGGAATATACAGCTCCAATTAATTTTGATGATTATGAATTATTATATAATCCAATATTATATAAATATACAGATACAAAACAAATTATAACTATAAAAACTAAAGGTGGTTATCTTGCCGATTCTATGGGTCTAGGTAAAACAATTAGTATGTTGGCTTTAATTGCAACTAATAAAAATAATATTATGGATAAACTTATAACATTAAATAATGGACAAAAGAAAATTGTATCAAATGCAACGGTCATTTTATGTCCATCTCACTTGGTTAAACAGTGGGCCACAGAAATAAAAAGATGTATGCCAAACTATAATGTTCTCACAATTCTCACAAAAAATAGCCATATAAAATTATTATTTAAGGATTTTATAAACGCTGATATTATTATTGTTAGTAATCAGTTTATTATGAATTTTAAATATTATACTAGTTTGCACTATAGACAATGTTCTCCATCAACCTATCTTGATCATCTTATTAAAACAAAATTAGAAAAATTAAATAAATTATTAGATACAAAATCTTATGAAGAATTATTACTAGAAAAAGATCCAATTTTTGAATTCTTTCATTTTAGTAGATTGGTTGTAGATGAAGGACACGAATTATTTGGCGAGTTATTAAATAATAATTCATTAAACAGGTACATATCAACGTGGTTATTAAAAATAGATGCAAAATTTAAATGGTATGTGTCAGGAACGCCTTTTATAAATACAACAGGATTAATAAATTGTAGTAAATTTATTGATATGGAATTAACAGATGAAAAAAATAATATTCATATTTCAATGAATTCTACTAATAAAAGTTCAAATGATATTCTATCAGACTTTATATACAAACAGTATTTCTGGGATAATGTTTTTAATAATATATGTATTCGCCATAATAAAGAGGATGTGATCAATCAAATTAAAATTCCTGATTATATTGAGGAAACTATTTGGTTAGAATTAACTGAAATGGAACGCGAATTATATAATATTAACAAGACAAAAAAATCAAAAATAAATTTACAGAAACTATGTTGCCATTTATTGATGATGAATAGTACTAAAAAGATCTTTGGAGACAATATTCCAAGTCTATCTATTATGCAAGATAAATTAATAGAACATCATAAGAAGAATTATAATGAATATGAGAAAAAATTAAGTGAATTGGTCGCACATAATAATCCTGCTTATTATATGATAAAAAAATCATATGACACACAAATGAGAGAGTCTAAATATCTATTTACAATGTTAGAGAAAATGAAAACAGATGGTATGAATAAAATGGCTGAATGTATTGTGTGTATGGAAACAATGACACAACCAACTATAACAGAATGTGGGCATTTATATTGTTTGGAATGTATTAAATCATGTATATCATTAAAATCACAATGTCCTTTATGTAAGAAACTGATTGATGCTAAAAAATTAATATTAGTAGAAGAGAAGAAAGAAGAAAAAAAATCAGATAATGATATTATTAATAAATATGGAACCAAATTGGGGTTTATTATTATGACTGTAAAAAATATTATAAAAGAGAAAGACAATAGGGTTATTGTATTTTCTCAATGGGATGATATGTTAAATCTTGTTAGTGATACTTTGAAAGAAAATAATATTAATAATACAAATGTAAAGGGTAATGCTGCTATGCGTAATAATGCAATTAGTAGATTTAAAGATGGTACAGATGCAAAAGTTATAATGTTGAGTCTTAAGAATGGGGCATCTGGTACCAATCTAACAGAGGCGACGCACATAATATTTGTAGAACCAATTGATGCACCTAAAGAAGAAGTTAAATTAATAGAGGCGCAAGCAATAGGGAGAGCGTGGCGTATTGGTCAAAAAAATAATGTTAAATTAATTCGTGTATTAATAAAAGATACAATTGAAGAAGAAATATATTCTAATAATTAGTTTATATTACAAATAATATTTATTATAATAATGGAAGAAATATATATTAATATTGATTCAAGATACAGGGAATTAAATTTGTATCCAGATGAAAGTAAATATAAAATTAATTTAAATTCATCTTATAAAAATATAAGTAAAATAAAAATGACTAGTATTGAACTACCAAACTTAGATTATTTACCTATTATTGATCCTTCTAAAAATAATAATTATATAATATTTACAGTACCACATCCTTATAATCCTTCAATGCAACCATTACAAATAAAATTACAATTACCATTTCCATTATTAAATTCAGATTTGATAAATGATGATGCTAATTATTCTAATGTTAATTCTAGTTTTATTTGTGATACTATAAATGAAGCTATTATAGATATATGTACGCAGAATATTGGTAATGATTATTACGATGATTTAAATCAAATAAGGTTCTATAAATACAAGGATAATAAAACAAGTGATCCTTTATTAAATCCAAATAGTTCTTCTGTAGATGCAAGTTTAGATAAATATAGAAAATATCCAGAAAATACTGGAACACCAATGTTTAATAAGATATTTGCATTTTATTGGCCAAATCAGCTAACTATGTATGCAAATTCTTTTTCATTCTCATCTACATTTGATAATAATATATTTAATGATGATAATATTGATACTACAAAAACAATAACAATATCTTTTGTACAATCAACTCAACAAACTTTATCTAATTATCCATCATTAGGATATTATATGGGTTTTAGAAAAAATACTTATGTTTGTACAATGGGAATACCCACGATAGCCGAAGAATATAGTAATATGACTACTGAAAATTATATATTTATAAAAATAAATGATTGGGGTTATATTGATGTATTTAATAATAAAATTTTTGCAAAAATATTGTTAAATTCAGATATAGGGGATGTATTATTAAATGAATTTAATAATAAAGAATATATATTTAAACAACCAACTAATATTCAAACATTACATATAGAATTAGTAGATTATTTGGGCAATCAAATTAGTACAGGAGGAAAAGATTTCTCATTTACATTACAATTATCTCAAATATTAAATTCTGATAATAAAAAAGATATCGAGTATAATTTTTTAACTAGAAAAAAATGAAAATATTATATTAAATAATAAAATATTATCATTTAATATAATGAAGTTAAAAAATATATTAATAGGTACTAGTATATTCGTTGCTTATAATATATGTTGCTTTCAATATATTAAGAATGAAAGAAAGAAAAAAAATAATAATTTAAAATTTGAAATAAAAGATATCAAATTATAAAATCTAGAAGAATAATACCAGAACTTGCTCCTGCTAATAATTTATCAGTTTTAGTTCCGTGCCATGATATATTACAAATATCTGATGATATTTGATTAAAGCTATCTAATAAAAATAATCCAACAATATAACCCAATATCCATATACTTTGTTTTATAATATGACCAATAAATGGTATCATCTCAATACTAATAATTATTTCACCTATTATGGGTATAAAATTTATACACCATGTTATGAATGTTGCAATACCATAAGCTGTTATTGCATCCATTACAGATTTTCCAACATTATTAAAAGTAGTAGTTTTACATTTACCACGCATATTTATAATATTAGTTATAGAACAAGCAGTAATAATAAATACAAATGTTATTAAAAATCCTAATAAACTATCATTATCTAAATTAAATACATGATCTAATAAAAATGGCATCATTATAATTGTAATGATAGGTAATAATAGCCATTTATTTAGGGGATTAATAAAGCCACTACCTTGTTTTATACTTATCCAACCAAGTTTTAAAAGAATCATTGGTATCAAACTAAATGGTGGGAAGAATGCAGGCAAAAGCAGCCATAACTTATCCATAGAACCGCCAAAATTAAATAAGCGTGCATATAATTGCCCTCCTGGTATTAAACCGAGAATCATAGTTCGTGTCCATGATAAATCACTCATTATATATTATAATCTATATAAAGTTTTTGATATTTCTTATATAATTTTTCATAAAATCATTTAATATACAAAATACTAAATGGTTTAAAGTTTTTTTCAATATAGTTTATAATGTCAAATAATTCAGGTGTCGGTATTGGAATTGATTTAGGTACAACTTACAGTTGTGTCGCTGTTTATCAAAATGGAAGTGTAAATATTATTGCAAATGATCAAGGTAATCGTACTACCCCTTCGTGGGTTAGTTTTACAGATACAGAAAGATTAGTAGGAGATGCTGCTAAGAATGCAGCACTTGGCAATCTTTCTAATACTGTATATGATACTAAGCGTCTAATTGGTCGTATGTTTAATGATAAGGTTGTACAAGATGATATGAAACAATTTACCTATAGTGTGGTTGATAAGAATTCAAAACCATATGTACAAGTTAATTATTTAAATGAAGTTAAACAGTTTGCACCAGAGGAAATTGCTGCTATGGTTCTTGGAAAGATGAAGGAGAGTGCAGAAGCATTCCTTGGTCAAGAAGTTAAAAATGCTGTTATTACTGTGCCTGCTTATTTCAATGATGCACAAAGACAAGCAACCAAGGATGCTGGTGTTATTGCTGGTTTGAACGTTCTTCGTATTATTAACGAGCCAACTGCTGCCGCTATTGCATATGGTCTCGATACTGCTAGTACAAAATCCAAAAACGTTTTAATTTTTGATTTCGGAGGTAAAGTTCTGCTTCCTGTGGTTTAAGACCACTGGTGTTTTGAAACAATTCAAAACTCCAAATTTGGTTAATTGCTGGAAACTCCTAAAGTTATCTTTACCACAACATAATACGAAAGTATAAGTGTGAAGGTTTGAAAAAAAGATAAATAATTTAAAATGATTATCATTTTAAAACAATGGACAATCAGCAGCCAAGCGCTTTTCTTATAAATAAGAATGGCGAAGGTTCAACGACTAGGATTTTTAAATCCCACGAAGACCAAAATTAGTTTAATATATATTTAAATAGAAATAAATTATTAATTAATAATGCAACAGCAAACAATTAACTCAATTATAAATATAAATAATAAAAGTACTAATACACAAATCATTATAAATAATATTGAATGTAAAATCTTTACTAATAAATATTCTGCAAAAAAAGCAAGTATATGGTGTCTTTTTATAAATGGAGAACAGATAAAAAAAAAAGATAATCTAATATTTTGTTATAAATGTATTTTTTGTCAAGCTCAACATTCAATAGGCACAACACAATTCTTAAGAAAATTAAATAGAAATGTGGCTAGATGTTATTTATGTAGAAATCACGATGAAAATAAAAGATTAATACAATCCAAATTAATGACTGAAAATAATATTAAAAACCCAGATGAATTAAAAGTACATGATAATTTTAAAAAGATACGAGATCTTGCTATCATTAAATTTAATGATAACGATGATGATTTTAAAGATAATTATTTTTCATCCCATCTAACTCAAGATGAATATCAAAAAATATTAAAAAATCTTAAAAGTTTAGGTAATGATAAGTATAATGACTTTAATAATTATGAATATTGGCCAATTTATAAATCAGCAAATCAGATGTTATTTACACATATGTTTTATGATAAAATAAATAATATTATTTTTAAAGATCACCAACCAATAATAAAATGCGATAATTGTAATCAATATTGGAGGGCTAAAGATTTAAAAAAATTTAAGAATAATATCAAGATATTCTGCAAAGATTGTTCATTAACTAATAAGATTTTTAAGATAAGAAGAACAAATAATATTAATAATGATATAATTTTATACCAATCAAAATTAGAATTAAAATTTATTACTTGGTGTAATAATAATAATATATTGGTATCGAATGGTCCAAAAGTAAGTTATCATTTTAATGGGGTTGATAGAATATATCGAGTTGATTTTCAAATAAATAATGATTTGATAGAATTAAAAGATAACCATATATGGCATCAGAATGATGTAAAATCTGGTAAATGGGATGAGAAAAAAAAAGCTGTTGATAAATTAATTAAAAATAATAATTATAATAATTTCTATTTTATTACTCCATCTAATTGGAGTAATATATTAAATAAACTAATAAAATATAGTCTGACCTCATATGAAAGTATGAGAAATGATAGTTTAAATACTCTCATAAAAACAAACATGTGTGGGAACACATGATGTATCGCTTCTAACTCTCGACGATGGAGTTTTTGAAGTCGTAGCAACAAGCGGTGATACTCACCTTGGTGGTGAAGATATTGATAATAAACTGGTAGATTATCTTGTTGGTGAATTTAAGAAAAAATCTAAAGTAGATCTATCTACTAACAAAAGAGCACTTCGTCGTGTTAGAACTGCTGCTGAAAGAGCAAAAAGAATTCTATCAACATCCAATCAAACAAATGTTGAGGTTGATTCTGTAAGTGAGGGACAAGATATGAATGTTCTTTTAACACGAGCCAAGTATGAAAGTCTTTGTGCTGATCTTTTCCAAAAGACAATGACTCCAGTAGAAACTGTTCTTCAAGATGCCAAGATGAGCAAATCTGATGTAGATGAAATTGTTCTCGTTGGTGGTTCTACTCGTATTCCAAAGATTCAAGAAATGTTATCTAAATTCTTTAATGGTAAGCAATTAAATCACACAATTAATCCAGATGAAGCTGTTGCATATGGTGCTGCAGTTCAAGCTGCCATTCTTTCAGGAACTAAGGATGAGAAACTAGATCAGCTGCTCCTTCTTGATGTTGCTCCTCTTTCTCTTGGTGTAGAGACAGCAGGTGGTGTAATGTCAGTAATTATTCCTAGAGGAACACAAATTCCTGCTAAGAAGACACAAACATTCTCAACAGCAAGTGATAACCAACCAGGTGTGACAATCCAAGTATTTGAAGGCGAACGTCAGCTCACTAAAAATAATAATAAGCTTGGTGAATTTCATCTCAAGGGACTTCCACCAATGCCTCGTGGAACACCTCAGATTGAGATTACATATGACATTGATGCAAATGGTATTCTGAATGTGTCAGCATTGGAGAAATCATCTGGTACAGAAGAGAAGATTAAAATTACAAATGATAGCAACAGACTATCTAAGGAAGAAGTCGAGAAGATGGTTAAAGATGCAGAAACCTATAAGGAGGAGGATGCTAAGGTTGCCAAGCAGATTGAAGCCAAAAATAGACTTGAAAGCTATTGCTATCAGATGAAGACAACTGTTGTTGACGATGAAAAGATGAAGACATCTCTTGGCGATGATTATGATATTGTCAAGACAACTGTTGAAGATGCAATCAAATGGCTAGAAGATAACTCAACCGCATCTGCGGAAGAACTTGATGTTAAACGTTCAGATGTTGAGAAAGTGTTATCACCTCTTGTACAAAAAGCATATCAAGCTAATGCAGCACAAAATGGTAGCGCAATGCCAGCAGGTTCAATGCCACCTGGAGGAATGCCAGCAGGTTCAATGCCAGCAGGTTCAATGCCACCTGGAGGAATGCCAGCAGGTTCAATGCCACCCGGATTCAATATGGCACCAGGTGCATCTGTACAAGGTGCCGATGGTGCAAACTTTGCAAATATGTTTAATCAATCTGCCGGAATGCCAGCAAGCCCTTCACCTGCCCAAGCCCAAGGTAAGGGTGCTTCTGTAGAAGATCTAGATTAAATATATATAAGATTATAATAAATATATTATAGTAATATATGATATTAAATCCAATAAATTTATCTACATTATTCAGTTATAATAATTTAATTGGTATTATAACTAATAGTATATCAAGTGTTAATAATATATATAATTATTTATCTACTAATAATACAAATAAGGTAATACAAAAATATTTAAATGACATTGAAATATTAGATATTAAAGTTAAATTAGAATTTATAAATAATTGGTTAGAATCAAACGGTAAATATATTAAATATGAAAATGACTATGATATTATTAATAATAATAATAATATAATTAGCATAGATAAACCAAATATAATAATAAATAAAAAACTATCTACAAATTTTTATTTAGTTTTTACAAAAATAAAAGAAATTAATACAGTGCTAAATAATGATATAAATAAAATTGAAATAAAAATA
>Ga0214921_10004680_pt1 | contig 19929 bp, 13 predicted proteins | sample LL1505_MetaG_FD_177992 | JGI IMG/M metagenome (GOLD analysis project Ga0214921, IMG submission 177992) | Freshwater microbial communities from Lake Lanier, Atlanta, Georgia, United States - LL-1505 | ecosystem: Environmental > Aquatic > Freshwater > Lake | place: USA: Georgia | collected...
TTCGCTGAATCTGGATTCGGCACCAAATCCACAAAGAGCAAGCCGACATCCTTGGTATTCACGGTGAAATCAAGTTTCTTCTCTTCCGCCCCGGGAGCCGCTACCGCCAGTTCGTGCTTTCCCGGTGGAACCGGCCACATGGTGGAATATTCCATGGCCACCTCCAGACTGGCGAAAGGCTTCTTGTCCAAGGTCAGGGATTTGAACTCTTTGGGCTCGACCTTGAAAATCATGACCACCTGCGCAGGAATTGCCGGCGGCGGAACCTGGCCTGAGACCATCGAACCCACACTTAATAAAACAGCTAGAAACGTTGCCCTTGGGGAATTACTCATGCCGCCAAACTCTCGCATCCCATCATCCTCGTCAAGCCACCACCGAGACTCCTTCCCCGGGAAAAGAAACGGTCGATCCGGATCGAGGACCCCGCCTAACTTAAGTGCGATTCCTTCCGATTCATTAAAAAAAGGGCTGAAAGCTTTTCAGCTCTCAGCCCTTCTTAAACCCCGACTTAAAATTAAACCAATGACTATTTCGTCACCTTGATCTGGATGAACTTCTTATCGTCCGATCCCCGGTTCACGCTAAAGACCTTGCGCTTACAACCTGTTGGCACTCCATTCTGGTTTGATGCATCGGCGACCGTCACTCCCGCTGAACTCCATCCGGTCGTAAGATCAGTCGAAGCCTGCCCGGTGAAGATGAGACTGGTGTCATCATTACGCAGAATGGCCGTCAGGGTCAGTGTGGTGGCATCCCCACCCGCTACAACCGCCTGCCCATCCGCAGACGTCAGACTACTGGCCCCGCCAAGGGCATACTTGGCCAAATTGGCCGAGTTCAGTTCAGCCCCGCCACTCCATCCGGCAAATGTGCTTCCAATCGGTGCAGCAACTCGCACGGTTCTGATGACAGGAATGGCAGCGTTCCCCGCCGCATCGGACGCATTGTAGGTGACCGAATAATCGCCTGCTAAAGCCGTATTGACCGTCCCAGTTCCGGTGATTGTCCTAGCGGCATCCACATTGTCCGACACGGTCGCCCCTGGATCTACATAGGCATCCCCATTGGCAAGAAGCAACGGATTGGCTCCAATCAAGGTGATCACGGGCTTGGTCGTGTCACTTACAGGCGCCGTCTCATCTTCCAGAATCTGCGCCGTGGCTGACGCCGCGGTTAACACCCCCGCCTGATCAGTGGCGGTGATCGTGACCACCGTGTCCCCCGTATAAACAGAGTCATCCACCGGAGTCAGCGCGAGGACTTTGGAACTCTCCCCATCTGCAAAGTTAACCGTCTGGGGCAGGGCCAAACCATTGTTCACTATCCGTCCGTAGGGGACCGCTGAAAGTGGCACCGCTACCGCCCCTGTGGAGGAACCGACGCGCGAAAGGGTCAAATAGGTGACCGAGGGGTCGAACCCGCTACCGTTCTCAAGCATGACGACAGGCGAAACACTCCAGGTAAGTTTTAATCCTGGAGCAAAACTCAAATCCTCCGCCGTCCTTGGCATGATCTGATAAGTTGCCGCTCTGGGTGTGGCTGAACTGAATTGAGCGAGGATTCCGGTGATCGAGACGGGATAGGCAGGCTCCGAAGTTGCAGTCGAGTCAGACTGAATTCTCACATCGATCGCATCTCCACCCGAATTCTTGACCGTGATGGTCTTGGTCGCAGCCCACGGATCCGTCTCTGCGGCATCCTTGGTCAGATCCGCAATCCTAACCAACATGGATTCATACTGCTCCGCTTTTGCCTGAGCCACCGTGATGGTGATCGGAGCAGGCACCGTAGCCACACCCAGATCCACCACTCCGCTGATCGAGGCAGGCTTGATCTCCGCCATTCCATTGTAATCCACCAAGGTTCCGACCACCGCATACTTGTGACCGGGAACCATTCCCAGTGTGAAGGCTGGACTCGTCGTTGCCGGATAAACTGCGATCCCATAGTTGGCGTCCTGCATGAAACTCGTTGCTCCCAATGGGCCAGCCGTACAAATCCCCTCCACCGCGACCACCGTGTTCTTGTCCACCGGAGCACCATTCGCATCGATATCACGGATGTTCGCAATCGGAATCAACACGTTGGCTGCCGGAGAGGCAAAGACCGCCTTCAATGTTCCACCGTCTCCCGCGGTTGAAATAGTGAAAGAATAGATTCCGTTCCCCGTCCCAATCGTGGCAGTCGTCGGTGTGCTCAATCCGGCAATGTTGATCACCCCGGGATTCGCTTTGGTGATCGATACTCCGGTCACCGTGATCAACTGCCCCACCACCGCGGGCGTTCCACCCGTGGCTCCCCCGCTGGTGGTGACATTGCCGACGACCGGCGCACCAAACTCCGCAGGAACCAAAACGCTCACCGAGGTCAACGTCGTGCTGTCCAGCAGAGGCGTCACATTGACCGACACTCCTTGACTGTTTCCACCCGCCGCCCAAATAGCCGACAAGGCGTAAGGACTGCTCGGCGTGCTGTTCGCCAACGATACCGCACCATCCCCGTCTCCTGCCGGAAGATCCAACGAAGCGGTCATCTTTAAATTATCAATCGCCAATCCGGCATCGTTTCCGTTGTCATTGACATCCGACCACCGCACAAAACCTGTCTCTCCAGCCGCCAACTGCAACGGAATCACCACATCAGTGAACGCAACTTGATTTGCAACCGCGTTGCCGTCCAAAGGCCCAAGAGCCCCAGTGTTGGATGGGATGGCTGCCGGACCAGTGATATTTGCCCTGACCAAGGCAATGGCCGATGGGGCAGTCAGGAAGTTAGCCGCTGTGATGGTGCTGTCATCCACCTTGCCAATTGCGCAAGTGAGCACATTCTGAACGCTAGTCGAGTTGTGCCAGAACTCGGCCGTGAAGCTCACTTTGATGCTGTTGATCGTCGCCCCAGTGTCATTCTTGATCAGCGCACCGATAGCCATGATGTTCGAACCCGAGGCCAACATGCCCAAAGCCCGATCTGGGGCACTTGCTGCGCCATAACTGTAAACAAGACCGCTAGATCCACCACCTGCGTCGGGCGTTATCGCTGTGGATGCTGTGCCCGTTCCACCGATCTTGGTTGCGTACCAACCATCCAATATGCTCGAACCGGTGGCAGTCGCCAAGCTGGTCTGTGTCCCCACAGTACTCGAGATTGCTCCGGTAATACTCGCCGTGCCGAGCGCATCGAAACTCTGCGAGTACGAATCAGCCGCCGTACTCCTTAATGAAATCGTGGTGACCGGAGCCGCATCTACATTCTGCACCGTGAGAGTTGCATTGGCAGAGGTGTAGTTGGTCTGACTGGCCGTAATCACTGCAGTCGCGTCTGCGTAGCTGTTCGTATTGGCCACCGCCGCGATCGCGAAGGTCGCATTGGTCTCACCGTTCGTGATGGTAACGGTCGAAGGGACCGTCGCCGCCGCCGTATTGGAGCTGACCAGACTGACCGTCAGGTCATTCGTCAGGCTGAACGGAATTCCCACGGTTCCGGTCGAAGCGCTCGCTCCAGCGTTCTCCGCCACCGACGTCGGATTCAGCACCAAGGTCAGAGCAGGTTTGGTCACCGTTCCGCTGATTGTGAAGTTGTTGCTGGCGCTGCCGCTCACGTTGCTCACGGTACCGTTCACCGCTCCGGCGGGGGCCGAGGCCGAGACACGCACGTACACCGTGTTGCTCAAAGTGCCGTCACCCGAAGGAGCCAAGGAGAACGTGTTGGTGAATCCCGTGGAGGCGTTGGTGCTGACTTCGATCGCATTCGTCGAGGCGGTCACCACCAGATTCGTTCCACCCAAATTCGTGCCCGTCACCGTATAGTTTGTCGAAGCCGAAGCCTGCCCAGCATAGTTCGTCAACCCGGTGGCACTCGTCGGAGAGAGGCTAAGGGAGGGAGCATTCGCCGCGGTTACGGTAAAGTCCGTGGCGCTCGTGGCGGTTGTCTGACCAGAAACCTCCACCGTGATCTTGCCGGTGGTCGCCCCGCCCGGAACCGTGGCCGTGATCGATGTGGCCGAGGAGGCCGTCACGGTGGCCGTCGTTCCGTTAAACTTGACGGTGGGCGAGGAAAAATTCGATCCACTGATCGTCACGCTCGTCCCCGCCGCCCCCGAACTCGGGCTGAACCCGCTGATCGTCGGCCCCGTCCCCCCGCCGGAGGCCACAAGACTTCCCGAGAAGGTGAGATTACCATGGAGACCGCCCGTTCCTGCCGTCGACTCGGCTCCGTATGAGTAGAATCTGAAAGTGATCGCCGACTGGCCGCTCGTGGTTAAGGAAACCGTGTTGCCGGTATAGCCGGCATCTGCATCAGGCGTCTGCAGCACATTGCTGGCCGTCTTGGTCAACGATGCGTTGTTGGCCGTCACCGGGATAGCTGTTGCGTAGCTGTCGATCGAAGAGCGCCACTCGAACTGTCGCGGGCCCGTTCCGCTGCGACCGACGCCGAAGGTGATAGTCGGATCTGTTACGGTGAACCCTTGACCTGCCGTAATTGTAAACTCAAAATACTTACCGGTATCGATCGATCCGCCAACAGCACCGCCATTGGCCGAACCGGTGCCCCAGTTCGATGCTCGAGAATTTCCAGAGCTGCTGGAGGTTGTGACGCCGACCTTGGTCAAATTACCAGGATTCAGATTTGCGATGGCTGTTCCATTGTAGGATAGCGAACTGGTATTACCTGTGGCGCTCGCAAAGGAGTAAGTCCCCGTAAAGGAAGTCGTCTGCGCCTGCGCGGCCCCCATCCACCCTGCTGCGATCAGTGCGACACACCATTTGGTGAATCCAAAGTTGGAGTTGCGTAAGATGTTATTCATATTTTTTTTCTGTTCTAGGGTGACTTAGTTTCCAAAACCATGGCAACTGCCGACAAAACGGCAGAAATGTAGTTCCTTTTGTTGGGATCCATAAGCACGCATGTATTTTGCCCCTTTAACCCAAAAAAACTAGTTTGGGATTGTTACTTTTTGACGACTTTTGACACGTTTCAGGCAAATCCTAAATTGCTGATGGTTATGGAATTATGATTTTAAACTATTTATTAAGCTGTTTTCACTCAAAATCGAACCCCCGCCGACTCCCATGCCTCTGATTTTCTCTGGAATCAAAGCACCCCACTTGCCATTTACCCACCAGGGAACCTAGTCCCCCCCAATCTTACTTTAAATCAAGGCTGAAAACATCGTCCTTCGTTCCAGACGCAGTGTCCGCCTTCCCATCCTTGCCATAGCTCAAGGCCAAGACTGAGAGCCTTAAATTCATCACCATCCCGACATTGGTGTAGGTAATCTTACGGGCCTCCCCCGTGTCCACGATGACCATATCCTGTTTTCCCCAAGGATCGGGCAATCCGTTGGTTCCCCCCTTCCACCTCCCGCCTCTTGCCCTTCATATATCCCCCGAGGCCCCAACCTCTGTAGGGACGCGGTCCCTGGGCCTCGAAGCCTTGGCGAAGGGGGCCGCCGCGTCCACGACCCCGACGGAGCGGGGCCCTACAGAACCTTCCACCTCGGCGGGGCCAAACCCCGCCCCACATCACTTTCATTTTAAAATCATGTGGGGCGGCCTTCACGGCCGCCGTAGCTGATCACTCACGATTCCCAATCCTAAGGCCATGTCGGGCGGCCCTAGCGGCCGCCAAGTCTCACGCTTGGTAGGGGCGGTTATCCCATGGTCTCCATAGCCTTGCACGAAGGAGACCCAACCGCCCGATTGAAGCATCAAAAAAAGCCCGGGAGCTTTGCGCCCCCAAGACTTTTCTACCTAATTTAACTCGTCCTACGGGTTGAGGATCGCCCTGAGACGCAAGAACATCCGTTCCTGCACCATTCCATGCCAGTAGATAAATCTCTTTCTTTCGCAACCATTAGGCACATCTAATTGGGAAACCCCATCCGCTTTGCCCCGTGTGGTCCAAGTCCCCGTGGAGGCAAACCCCGCATCAAGATCGGTGCTCGCCTCGCCGACAATCGTCAACTTGCTATCATCCGTGCGCACGATCGCCTCAATGTAGCTGTAGTGGTTAGGCACGATGAAACCAGTGCCGACTTTCGGAGCCTCTCCCTGCGCCGTTAGCCCGCTCGCCCCGCCGATCGCGTATTTCGCCAGATTTCCGGCATTCAACGCGGCCCCGCCGCTCCAGCTGCTGAACGTGCTACCCGCCTGGGAAACATTGTTGAAATAAACCGGGTCTAAAATGCTGGCCGACAGATTCGTCAAAGCCGACCCGATCGTGCGATTTGCGACGTTTGGTTCATAGGTGTTCCCATTGACAAACTTGTATTCCACTGCGCTGAGGGGGCCATTTACCACAAACTCCCCGGCGTAGATTCCGGACCCTTGCGCGGTGAGATCAGCTGCCGTCCACCCGTTGAAAGTACCTGCCACTTTCACCGTGCCCGTGCTGGGGTTGAAATTCCCCAACTGCGCTTGGACGGACATGTCCACCCGGAAGGTGACCTTCCTCGCCTCCGTCTGATTGTTAAAGTTCGCGGTGATAAGGTTCTGAGCCACGGCCGGTGCCCCCAAGGTCAACACCCGGGGGGTATCGCCGGGAACCCCTGCATCAAGATCGCCCTCAAACCCGCCGTTCCCCACGGCCGTGTTTCCGGAACGGAACTTGTAGTTCTTGGTGGAATTTTCCGCTCCTTCCACGGCCACGGTGGCCTTGTAAACGGTGGTCGCGCCTTCCCGGGTCATCAAAGTACCTGTGGTCCAGTCGCTGGCATCACCCACTAGGTAAACTGAGTCGGTTCCCGGAGTAAAAGCCCCACGGAACGACTGTACACGCATATCAACCGCGAAGGTCACGGTCCGGGTCGGCGGCAACTCGTTGAGATTGTTGAAATATACCTCCGGATTGACTTGAGCCAGATCGCGCGCCCCCAAGGTCAGCACCCGTGTTGCTGTGCCCAGCTTGGTGCTGTCCTCATAGTTGAGAGCATTGACGACCTTGAACTTGAAATTGGACGTGCCCCCCTCATTACCCGCAATCCATATTGTCCCCGAATAAACATCCGAGGTGCCCACACGGATCAGCTCCGTGCCCGGATCCCACCCGCCGGCCACATCGGTTCCCGCAACGAAAACCTTGTCGGTTCCATGAGTGAAACGACCCAAGGTTCGTTGGATTCCCATGTTGACCGAGAAGGTCACTGCGCGGACTTCGCCCAAGTAAGCGACGGACAAGTTGATCGCCTGCCCGTTCGCCCCCATGACCAACACGCGATCGCTGCCCTGCTCCCAAGACAGTGTATTATTGCCATCGAAGGTGACGAATTTGTAACGACTGGTGGCCTCATTCGCACCCGGGACCACAAAGGTGCCGGAATAGGTTCCGGAACCATTGTTCGTCAGGCTGTATTTGGTGGTGAAATTACCCCAATCATTGAACGTCCCCCAAACCTCGACCGCCGAACTGCTCGCGGAGAAACTGCCGGCCGCGATCTGTCGCCTCAGATCAATGGAAAAGGTGACCGCTCGATTAGCCGGGACCGAGGCCGCGGACAAAGGATTGCTCTGCCCCTCAAACTCCTGCTTGTTGGTGAAGGTGTCGTTGTCGGGATCGCCCGAGGCCCCCTCGTTGCCCGTCGAGGAATTCGGATTCAAACCTCTGGCGACTTCCCACCCATCCGGCAACCCGTCGTTATCAGAATCAGAAACAAGAGGACTGGTTTGGGAGGTGTTGACCTCGTAACCATCCAATAAGCTGTCCGCATCCGAATCTGAATTGCTTGGGTCTGTGCCCAGCAGATACTCCTGACCATTGGTCAAACCGTCCCTGTCATCATCTTCTGACTCACCTCCGGTCAGGTTGTACGTATCGTAGAAACGCTGATAGCTTCCAAAATCCGCCGATCCGGCACGGATCAGCGAATACTGCAAGGTCAATTGGTCAAAGCTAAATTTGTAAAGGCCGGTGGCCGGGATGTTCAGCGTAATGGAATCTCCACCCCGCTTGGCGTACCCCGCACGGCTGGGATCGGCACCCCAAGAGTAATCAAACGACCCATCCGCCACGAATTTGAAGGAGATCAGCCGAGCGTCAGAGGATTTGAAATAGGATGTCCACAGATTAGGGGTGGCAGGGTTGGATGACCGGGCCATACCTGTGCCGTTACTCCCATCCGGTTGCCAAGCTCCGAGAAAAGCATGATCCCCCGGAACCGCCATGCTGTTGGCGACAGGCTCCGTCACCAAGAGGTTGTTGAAGTAGGGCTGAGCCGCGTCACCAGCCTGCATGCTGAAGGCGTAAAACTTCAGTTTATCGACTGACGCGTTGGAAACGACAACGCTAGTCAAAAAGGTTCCGCTTCCATCACGATCGTTCGCCGAAACAGTGACCGTATTCGCATCGACCCGGGTGAAAGACCAGGTCATCACCGCTGTTCCATATTCAAAACCGACATTCACTCCGTTGCAGGTGATATCTTGGGATCCCCCGTTGTTGACGTTGAAGATTTCCACGCCCCCCGCATAGAGACTAAAACCTTTGTTTCCGCTGGAACCGGAATCGTAATTAATTCCCCACTGAAAACTCAAGGTTTGGCCGATGGCCAAGGAGTTGTTGAAGCTCCGCTCCGCATCTGCACTGGCCCCAGATCCGGTGGGGTTGGCGTAAAGGGCAAACGATGAGGTAGACATGCCCGTAATGCCTGCGGAGGCAGGATCGCCTTTAAAGTAACCTCCAGCACCCCCTGTGCCCCCTAAAGACCATACGTTCCATGCTTGAAAACCCTGACCGCCGTTTGAACCGTTGTTCCATCCGCCGGAATAGTTTGAGTTTGCCGCGTTGTCGCTCGCGATGGTGATGTCTTGCGAAAACAGCCGGGAAACTGAAATGCACATGATCAAACAAAGAGCGAAGGGGTATGAAATACGTTTCATAAGCTAGTTAATGATAAGTGCACATAAACCTTGAATCATAGGACATACCGACATGGGGTAAATATACCTGCAAACCGATTTTCGCAAACGGAATTTATGGAGAACTGTTCAATAAGCTTAAGCAGATAATAGCAAATCACTTAGGCCTGCATTGAATTGAGGCTACTGGCTGAGATTTTGGCCCCAACTATAAATATCGTCGAATCCCGTGACCTCCGGGCCATTTTCTTGCGTCTTGTTTTTTCCCAGGGAGACCACGATTACCGTTAGTCTTAGGTTTTCCACCCCGGCGTTTCCAGTTCCATATTCCAGGCCACCGGATTCATTCACATCCATTTTTACACAATATTGTGTCTTCCACGGATCCAGGAAGTTTCCATCCGAATCAGGTCCATCCAAGAATTTAATTAATTTGGGATTCATTTCCCGGGGCCAAACTGAGCCCAAACCCGTTCCGATATTCTGGCCGGAAAGAATTTTCATCAGATCTCTTCCACGACTGAGTCCCGTGGCTTGCGCCCATTTGCTGGGTCCATACCATGCCCCAAACTCGCCCGTGGAATCCGTGCCGAGGGACTCGATCGCGGGCCAAGTGCCGTACTCCTGTTTGTAGGCCTTCACCGCCGCCAAAATGGCCGTCATGTCACCCTTGGCCTTGGCTTTCTTGCCCGCCTCAATGGCCTTCGGGACCACCGCGGCAGATAAGCCAGCCAGCAGACCGATGATCGAAACGACCACCAGCAACTCAACGAGGGTAAATCCACCCGAACTGGCCACCCGAGGAGAGGAAAACATCCGGTTCATTTAAAAGTCCCCACCGGCTTGGTGGCGTCCGAAGGATCCGAGACCCAGACCACCACACTGGCCGAGTTGGTGTAATTTTTTGAGCCAACGCGGTTGGTCATGGTTCCCGTGCCTGAAACATTGATGGCAATGCTGAAGTTGCTTTGCGCCCCCTTTGCATAGAACCCCGGAGGGGTGACCAACCCCAAGTTTTTATTGGTGAACTTGGGCGGCACTTCCAAAAAGGAAATGCCCCGGGGGTTCGCCAGATTGTTAGAGGATGCGGTCATCATGCCAAGGAACGTGCCGTCCGAGTTGGTGCAAGCATTCCCGCTGGCATTGGTGGGATAGTAAGAATACTCCGCGTAAAATGCATTGATGGCCGTTTTGATGGATTCCGCCATGGCCGCCACCTCCGCTTTCTTGCCGGCCTTAAGAGCCCCATTGATCGCCGGGAAGCCCATCCCAGCCAAGAGCCCAATGATGGAGATCACCACCAGTAATTCCACCAGAGTGAAAGACGCCTCTTTTCTATTTGGAAATTTTTTACGCAAGGATAAGTTCATCATCATGACTACACCCACCCTTCCACTTTTACACCAGAAAATATTTCCTCACGCCAAGTCCGCCATGCCTGCTCAGAGTATTTCTCTCGGGAAAAACAACCCTTCTCGTCTTTGCCCCGACTCGGTCGGGGCTTGGCGTCCGTTGCGTGACTCATCTGCTTTTACCCTAGTTGAATTGCTGGCCGTCATCACGGTGATCGGCATTCTGGCTGGCCTCACCCTGGGTGCCGCTGGAGCCGTTCGGCGCCACGGTGCCACCTCCCAGGCGAAGTCTGAAATTGAGGCGTTGCGCGCGGCCTGTGAGCGCTACTACGCGGATTTCGGTTTTTATCCCTCCAACACTAGCGCCAATCCTGAAATCACCTGGAACCCTGCCAATTATGTTGACGCTGGCCGGGTTCTCTACACCAATTTGCTGGGTGTCAATCGCTGGAATATAACTGCCACCAATGGGGCCAAACGCTATTTTGAGCCAAAAGTAGCCATGGTCTATACCAACAACGCATCCCAGGCTCCTTATTTTATCGACCCTTGGGGGAACGCCTATGGATACTACTCGGACAGCACCAATTCCCCGTTGATCTGGTCAACCGCCAACGGAAGCAAATCCACAGACACCAACAAGTGGATCATCAGTTGGCCTAGACTTTAAGTTTTTGTAAATATTTACACAATATATATTTAAAATACTTAATGTATAGCAGATTGACAAAGTAAATACTGGGCTTATCTAAGGATTATGCGCCTTCTGAAGTCCATGACTCGGGGGATGAATAAATCAGAGTCCCAAAGAACCCTTTCCGTTGGATTCAGGGCGCTCTCAGGTCCCTCTGCCTTGGGAAATTGTGTCCGCTCATCGGGCGGGACATCCTCCTTCACCTTGGTGGAGTTGATGGCCGTGATCGGAATCATCGCCCTGCTGGCAGTGGTGGGGGTGCCAGCCATCAGGGGATTAAGCGGAAGCGGAAACCGAAAATCTGCCTTAAGTCAGTTGATGGGGGTGTTGGAAATTGCCCGAAACACGGCGATCACCTCTGGCACCAATACGGCCGTGATTTTTCCCAACAAATTTTCCGATGCTTTTTTGGGGGGGGAGATTAACCCCTACCGTTATCGCACCATGGCCATCGTGAAATGGCCCTCCTCCTCCAACTCATCCTCCGTTCCCACGATGACGAAAGAGGGGTGGATCCCCCTGCCGCAAGGCATCTCCTTTGTGCCAGCTTCCCTTCACTCCCTGCCCACCGTTTCGAATGTCTCCTTTCGCCTCCTCACCAATTCCAGCAGGGGAGATTTTTCCTCTGTGGTTTTTCAAGCAGATGGCTCGATCGCGGAGGATTATTACAGCACCAACCTCACCACCAAGGGAATTGCCTTTTTCGAAGGCACGGTGGCCGGTCCGGATGGTTTCACCATCAATTGGGCGAACCCCAGGATGTCCAACGTTGAGACCATCACCTTCCTCCGTTACACCGGCAGGGTCATTCCCACCCTGAGGCCAACCAATTCCTTTTGATGAAAACCTACCCCTCAGGTTGGACCTCTTCGGGTCGCGTTTGCCTGGCCCAGTCACCCTCCCCCCGCCCCATGAAATCCTTTTCTCACACCCATTCCGCCACGCTCGCAACGGATATTTCTCTGGCAAAAAACAGCCCTTTCCGCCCTTGGCGCGCGCCATTCGCTTCCCAGTTTCCAATAACCAACCTTCCTTTCCGCCCTTGGCGACCTTGGCGTGCGCCATCTGCCTTTAGTTTAACCGAAGTCGTCATCGCCATGGGGGTGGCCGCCGTCGCTTTTACCTCGATCATCTCTCTCTTCCCCTTGGGTCTGGGCATGAGCCGGGAAAGTCATGAGGAGACCCAAGCGGCCATTCTTGCCCAGTCCCTCATGGCCGATCTGCGGGATGCCGGAAGCGCCCAGGCGGGAGGCAAACTAATCCAGACCAACGGATTGAAAGATCTGACAACGGGAAACTACACCAATGTGCCCATGTCCGGATCCAGCAGTTTGGCCGACCGCTTTATTTACCTGGCTTACGACCAAAAAATCCGTACAGATGCCCTGAATAATCCCGTCATGCTCCGGCCTTGCGCGGCCGACGGCCCCAATGAGCCGGATTGGTTTCGGAACGGAACCAACGGACCGAATTTTCTGGTGAAAGTCAGCATCAAACACTCTTTTCGTCTGGGCATGGGCAGCACGGCCAATCCCCAACGGGTCGACGTTTCTGTCGAGTTTCCCGCCAGCCTTAAATCCACCAACCGCACCCAGTATCTTTTCACGGGGCTGGTGCCGCAGTCATGAAAACCCCCTTTCCGGCTTCCTTGTCCCCGTTGCCAAGATGCCACGGGATGTTCTCCTTCACCTTGATCGAGCTGATGGCCGCGACTTCCGTTCTTTCCATTGTTCTCCTGATGATGATCGGCATGCAGGATCAGATGAGCCGGGCTTGGACCAACGCGAACCGCCGCAACGATGCCACCCGGGAAGCCCGGACTGCCTTATCCATGATGGCACGGGATTTGCCTTGCATGGTCGTCCGACCCGCGACCAACTCCAGTCGTTTCGCCATGCTCGCGTCCAAAGCCACCAACTCCCCCATTCCCTTTTTCTACACTTTTGCAGGAAGCAACAAGGTGCTGTTGATTACAAATGTGATGTCCAACTCCTCCCAGTTGTTTGCCGTCATCGCCCAAAAAGCTTCCAGCACCAACAGCAACAACTATGACCTGGCCTTGGTGGGATACTATGTGGGAATGCAAACCAACCGCACCAACGTCAGTGGATTTGCCACCACCAACTACAACCTCTACCGATATTATGTTCCTCCGGTCCAGGCACTCTCCAACCTGACCAAGTGGCTCGCCCTCTCCAACCCGAACACCTCCCTGACCAACCTGTTCTCCGACGTCAATTCCAACAGCGAGATTCTGGCCCAAAACGTTGGCAGCCTCCGGATTCAATACTATGGAAATTCTAACTCCATTAATCAGGGACTGAATGAGGGGGCCAACTACTTCTATCCCACCACCAACAGCGGATTTTACGGCGGAAATAAGCTCGGAATCGAATTGTGCGTCTATCCGGAGGATTTCGCCCTGCGCCTGACCCCCCAGCAATGGATCAACTCGAACAACATCCAAAAATACACGCGGGCATTTGAATTTCGGGTGGATGTTCCCAAACAATGAACGGCCTAGCCCACCCTCCTTGCTTATCGGTGCGGCAGTCCCGCAGCTTTGCCCTGGTCGCCGTCCTCGCCCTGGTTTCTCTTGCCGCCCTGACTGCCACTGCCTTTCTCGCCTCATCCCGGCTGGAACGCACAGCCACCCGATCGATTGGTAGCTCAACCCATTTGGACATGGCCCTCTATGCCGGAATGGAGTGCGCCTCCCAGGCGATCAACGAGGGCATTCAACCCGACGTGGGGGGCAACACCCACATTATCACGTACTGGCGCGGGGCCTGGTGGGGAACCAATACCAACGAATGGACCAATGAACTCGGGTATCCCTTGATTGGGAAAATTAAAACCTCCGGAAATGCGGGATCCAATAGCGCCACGTGGTACTACTTCACCCTTTTCAGCCCCCCTGGCCTAACCAACCTCGATACCAATGATATTGTCGACCTCGTGCGCGTGACGAATAGCCATCAAGGCACGTTTTCGAACGATCTCGCCAGCAAGTGGAGGATTTGGACCACTCTGGCGGGAACCAATTGGAATGAGATTGCGGCCAACAATCCCGATACCACCAACGCCAAGGCCACGGTCATTCCGCTCCTCGGCGGGCGAACTTCCCCGGCCGTCAGCTGGGTCTACATTCAACAGGAAAAAAGGCCGATCGGCACCACCAACACCAACCTGGTCACCTCCCCGGTGGTGCGCATGGCTTGGTTCACCGAGGATCTGGAGGGACTGATCGACGCGGAAAGGATGGGAGGTTCCAATAGGAATACCGGAACCAACGCCGCGGAGATCTCTCTCACCAATCTCACCGATACCAATGGAAGCAGGATCCTGACGAATCTCACTGCCTTCACGAACAATCGGGCCCTTTACCTCACCCCGGGGCTCCTGGGAAATTCCTCCCTCAGTGGCATCAAAACCAACGACGTCCGCTACTTTGCCTCCGGACTTCGTTCCTGGAGTCCCACCAGCGCCGTGGGCACCAACGGGGCCTTGGCCTGGATCCCGGTGGGAATCCCGATCGGGGGCAGCGCCAACACCCCCCTCGGATACAGCAACCAAGGTTACACCAAGGTCAATTTGAATTGGTTGCTGAACACCAACAACATTAACAGTTCGACCCAGAAGGTTAGCATTCTTAGCGAGATCCTGCAGACGAACCTGCCAAGGTTCACCAATCGGGCGGGGGCCATGAATGGCTTGGCCTACTTAAGCAATGTTGCGGCCAACATCGTGGACTACGTCGATACCGACACAAATCCCTCCGTGGATACGGCCAATGCCATACCCACTTGGCGCGGGGTGGAGCCTATCGCTTGGCCCAACGAGGTGTTCACCCGGTTTGGTTTGACCAACCGCACCCCTATCGCAAGGGGTTTTCGTTTTCAACTTGATATCAAACAATACGTCGAACTCTGGAACTTGAATTCAACCCCAATTACGGTCAATGCCAGCGACTACTCGATGACCATGAATTTGGATATGATTGCTACAACGCCTGGTGGGGGATCATCCGTGAACCTGAACACTTTATATACCCCGACCGCGCTAAGTTTCACCAACGCTCCTTTCGATCTCCCGCCCAATTCCTACGGCGTCATCTCCACCGACACCACCCCAGCGCAAATTAGCATAATTACGACCGAAACTGGAACACCACTTTTACGTCTAGTCGCTCCTACCGTCACCAATAATATCAGTAACCAACGATATAATATTTCCTATCGAGGCAGAGTGGTGGATGCCACACGTGCGGGTCGCTGGTTGGACACGAGGGCCACCAACCTTCAGGTTGGAGGCTGGCACTTCATCGTCACCCCGGGAAACCTGGGCACCTCAGCCGATTCCCTACAATTCAATTTGGCATGCGGCGACCCCCGGGGGGGGCTTTTTGTTAACCAACCTTTCATGGATTTTCAGTACACATGGTCCACCCCGGGAGGAAGGAACGTTGACAACAATTCTCAAACCCGAGGACTCGCAAAATATGTCGATCCAGCTCTCAACTGGCCTGACTTCGGACACTCTCTTGGAAATAGTGGTGCGGATATCGTCACCCCACCCGTTAGTGCGACGGCTAACAACTCCATCGGCCAAGGGATACAAAGGCAGGGCAACCCCAACCACTGGATACAAAAAGTCAACGGGACAGGTGCATTCACCAACATCACGGAACTGGGCAACATCTTTGACCCCATCCAGTGGGGCGATCCACAAAACCCTTTTTTCAGCCGAGACACCGCCGCTTGGATGGGGCTAAGCAACACCGCCACCCCTTTTGGCGGAGCCTGTGGACGAACCAGCCTCCGCATCGGCCGTCCCGAACACCAGCTTTTTGCCTTCACCAACATGTTCGGAGGCAACCCCAACACGAATATCCCGATTCCCAACATGGGAATGTCCTCCGCCGCCCTGCTGGATCTCTTTTGCCTGACCAACACGACCAACGGCTCGGTCGGCGGTCCTTTTGAAACCGGGGGTAAGATCAATCTCAATACCGCCCCCGCCCCGGTCTTGCGCGCCTTGGCGGGCGGAATTGTTCTGAGCAACGATCTCGCCCAGGTTCCGCGCAACGCAGTAATCTCCCCGGCCATGGCGGAAGCCTTTGCGCAGGGCGTCATGCGCTTTCGTGCCAAGTACCCTTTTCTGACCCCCAGCCACCTCTGTTTCATCGGCACCGACCCAGGCTGGCCCAATACGAATACTTGGCCGAGCAACGCGGTTTTTGGCAATACCAACCCCACGACTTGGAGAGCCAGACTTTCTGTCGCTCCGGGGAATGTTTACGGCAACAATGCGAGTTTGAACATTACTGAATGGAATGACCAAGCCAACGAGGAGTGGTTTTCCAAAATCTACGCTCTCTCGTCCTGTCAGAGTTACAATTTCCGGGTGTATGTCATGGCTCAACTGGTCGCCACCAATGCTAAGGGAGAGATCATTCCTTTAGGGGCTCCGGCTAAAAAGTATTTTCACCTCTTCGCCCAAAACGGATCCTCTGTCACTCGGCCGGACACTAGCCCCAGAAACACAACCCGTCGGGGGACTAACTCGTACGGACCCGTGCAGATTTACACATGGACACCTGCCATGGGCATCTACAAAATTTCAGAGACCCGCTATTAGTCTGATTCCAAGCGATTCTATGCCGTATTTTTCCGTCTCCCGATGGCCGCCCAAGATCAGATTGATTCCAAGTTCCTTGGCTTTCACCTCCGTTGGATAGTTCGCCTCGCCCGTGATCAGGGTGTCCAAACCGGCCTTCACCACCTGATCCAGATCCCCAAATCCCCCCGTCACAATTCCAATCCTCCGACATACCGCCGGCCCCGCCGGAATGACTCTTACTCCCCCGATCTGTAGGGCCGCGCTCGCTAACCCTGCGAAGCTCCCCACGCGCCCCGCGTGGCCGGAGCGAAGCAGGGCCACCCGGTTCACCAAATCCCTCAACTTCCACCTGCCCCCTTCCACCCTGTAGCCAATTTCCTTCCCCATCGCCTTGCCAAACCTTTTTCGTTTCCACCCCTCCAACCCCAAGGCCCTCAGTAATCCAATCGAATTTCCCAACTCCGGATGCGCATCCAACGGCAGATGCGAAGAATAGATCGCGACTCCCAATCTCTTGGCCTCCTGAACCCGCTTCGCTCTTATCTTCCGATCCAATGTCGAATTTCCCCAGAAAAGCCCATGATGCACGACTAGAAAATCCACCTTCTCTTTTCCTGCTTTACGAATCGAATCGGTATCCGCATCCACCGCCCACCCGATTTTTTTCACCGTCCGGTTGTGAGAAATCTGCAATCCATTCCTTGCCCCCGGATAGTCCCGAAATTTCTTCGTCTCCAGAATCCGGTCACAGGTTTTGGCCAATTTACGCGGGGTCATAATTGATATGTATCCCAAAGATGCTCCGAATCCAAACCATCGGCGCCCACGAATGGGCGCCCTACATATCACCAAATCACCCGTTCTCTTATTCCAGCCTGATGTAGGGCGGGCATCCCTGACCGCCTTGTCCCCGGCGACCACGAATGGTCGCCCTACATTCCCGTCCAAGCCTCAAGCCCATGTAGGGCGGGCATACTGCCCGCCATCAAAATAGCGCCCTACCAAGTTGGAAATTTCAATTCCGTATGCTTCGGTACGGACGGCCGACCCGACCGTTCTAGGACGCCTGAGGGCAGGCATCCGTACCGTGGACTCACCGCCTTTTTATTCAAAGCAGCGGCACGGCTGTCTATCCAACGCTCGTTCGCATCTTCATTTTTATCCTAATCCTTATCCTGCTCCCCTTGCTTGTGTCACACATTTCCTCAAAATGCATTCCATGGAACCTTCCATCATCCTCGACCATCCCTCCTTCCTCATCGTCGACAAACCTGCCGGTTGGCTCGTTCACCCTACTCGTCCTGACGGCACCTTCACACTCATCGACTGGCTACGCAACCACTACCAAGAGGAATTCCTTTCCCTCGTCAGCCGACTCGACCGCGAAACTAGCGGCCTACTTCTTGTGGCCCGTGGCAAAGAGAACGCCTCCCTGCTCGGCAAAATGCAACAACGCCGGGAGATTCATAAATCCTACCTCGCCCTCGTCCATGGACGCCCCCCTGAATCAGGCCAAATCGATCAGCCCCTAGACAGACTCGGAAAACACCAACCCAGCCGAATCTATATCCGCCAAGCCGTCATCCCCGGCACTTACCCTGCCCAAACCGAATACAAAACCCTCGAAACCCGCATCCACCCTGATTTTCATGAGATCAGCCTAGTCGAAGCCTCCCCTAAGACCGGAAGACTCCATCAGATACGAGCGCATTTCGAATTTATTGGATTTCCAGTGGTAAATGACAAGATTTATGGCAAAAATGACCAGTTTTTTATAGACTATATCGATAAAGATACTCAAAGTTGTAATAAGTTAGCCCGCCATAGCCTACATTCATCAAAATTGTCCTTCTCTTATGGCCTACAGCCGATTTACCAAGAAACCGGTCTGCCTATGGACCTTGCTGAAATTTGGAACGCCTCTGTACCGGTAGGGCAACCTCGATGAGGTTGCCTCGGCAGGGTCATCGACCCTGCCCTACCAGTTAGCAACTGAAAACAGCACTTTTTTCACAGGTAGGGCAACCTCGATGAGGCTGACGCATTGTCTGTAGGGCCCCGCTCCGCCGGGGCCTTGGACGCGGCGGAGCGCGTCCCTACAGAGGCTTAAAGATTCGAATTCCAGCATTGGTACGGACGGCCGACCCGGCCGTCCTAGGACGCCTGAGGGCAGGCGTCCGTACCCAAAATTCAAATACCGTATTTTTAAGAAACCGGTCGGGCGGGCTCGATGAGCCCGCCTACCCTAGTGTTTTAGGTTTAAGCGCACTGCTAGGCGCCCTACCTAAGGCTGAACCATAGGACGATCAATCCTTGTAGGGGCGGTTATCCCTAACCGCCCGTGATCAAGGCGCATTGCCTCCCCACGGCCCGTTAAGGATAACAGGCCCTACCTAGCTGGAATTTGAGTTTGAGCTCTGACCCCGAGCGTTTATGAAAACGCCCATGCCCTCGCCCATCTATCGCCTCCCTCCCTTCAAGGTCGACAAGATCATGCTAGCCACCGCTGAAACCATCGACTGGGGACTCAAGCTCCTTGGCGTCCCGCCTCTCTGGAAAGAAACCAAGGGCGAAGGCATCAAGGTCGGTGTCCTCGACACGGGTATCGCCCTGGAACATCCCGACCTGCGTCCCGCCATCCTCGAGGCCCGCGACTTCACCCGCAGCCCCTCGGCCGCCTACGACGCCCAAGGCCACGGCACGCACGTCTCCGGCATCATCGCCGCTCGCCGCAACGCCCACGGAATCGTCGGGGTTGCCCCGGAAGCCAAGATCATCATGGCCAAGGTCCTCAACGACGAGGGCTCCGGCACCTCCCAAGACATCGTCGCGGGCATCCACTGGGCCATTGAATCCGGAGCCGACATTCTCTCGATGAGCCTCGGCAGTTCCGAACCGGACGAGGAGATCCACCAAGCGCTCCTCCTCGCCATTTCCAAGGGCATCTTTGTCATCACCGCCGCTGGGAATGAAGGTCCCGACCTCGACACGGTGGGCTATCCTGCCGGCTTTCCCGAGATGGTGGCCGTGGGCTCCATCGATCGGCGAAAACGCCTCTCCCAGTTCTCCTCGCGAGGTCGTCAGGTCGATGTGGTGGCCCCAGGCGATGAGATCACCTCTTGTTACCCGCCCCGTGGGTACGCCGTTCTCAGCGGCACCTCCATGGCCACTCCCTTTGTCTCTGGTGTGGTCGCTCTGGCTCTGGCCAAGCACCGCAAAATGGGTGGCAAAACCCCTCTCCGCACCCAGCAGGATCTCATTCAACACCTATGCCGCACTTCGGCCGATGCCGGCCCCGTCGGTTTCGATCCCCTCTACGGGTGCGGAATCCTGGATCCGGCGAAGTTGATTAAAGGATAAATGGTATTTGGTAGGGGCGGTTATCCCTAACCGCCCGTGATCAACG
>Ga0214921_10004681_pt1 | contig 19926 bp, 21 predicted proteins | sample LL1505_MetaG_FD_177992 | JGI IMG/M metagenome (GOLD analysis project Ga0214921, IMG submission 177992) | Freshwater microbial communities from Lake Lanier, Atlanta, Georgia, United States - LL-1505 | ecosystem: Environmental > Aquatic > Freshwater > Lake | place: USA: Georgia | collected...
TATTGGCGTACGTCCATGGAGACGAGATCTCACTCGTCGTGGATCCCACTGAAAACATCAATCCGCTCCGCCGAAGTAAGGTAATCTCCGCGTTCACATCAGCGGCGTCTATTCACTTCATCAAGGCGACAGGCTTATCAGCGTTGTTCGACGCGAAGGTGAGTGAACTGCCATCATCTGAGCGGCTTGTGGAGTATCTCTTTTGGCAAAGAAAATACTGTTACCGCAACGCCACCACGATTGCGCTCCGACGAGCGCTCATGCGTAGTGGCTTGAGCGCGGAACAAGCGGAAAGCAAAATTCGGGGCGCGACAGAGGAACAGCGAATATCTCAACTGCAAAACCTGGATGCTCCCGTTGAAACGATCCCCCTTACCACTCGCCGCGGGTCACTTCTCTACTGGGAGGCCGTTGTAACAGATGGCAAAGAGCAGATGAAGGTAGTCGTCGATACGAAGCTACCGGACATCGACGAAACATTCGAGGAACTCATCTCAGAGAGACTCGCGAAAGCGCTTAACTCGCAGCAGATCGCCCGTCCCGCTCAAACAAAGCCCTCGCATCCAACTCCGGAGAGACGAGCTCAGATAGTCGCGAAGGCCGCACCACCTCAGAAGTCATCACCGCCACCAAAACAAACGCATCAACCACAACCGGTAAAGCGAACAAAAAAGGCGCAGGTATCCGTATTCAAAATGCCTCCGGCACAGTGATGTGCTTTCATCAATGAGAATATCCAGGGATGTAGCGCCGGGCTACCTAACCGACTCTCCTGGTATTCGAGCGTCAAACGACACCGCCGAAAAACCTCCATCATCCGCTTTCGATTTCACGATTCTAGAAACAACGATATTTCGAGCGGTGAAAACGTGCTGCCCCTTCTCAAGGTTGAACGATTGCCTCACAAGGTCAGGTAGTATCGATATCCCTGAATTGAAGGAGAGCCCACGCAATCGCAACTGGTCGGGATACATATCAACGATCTGTGATGTCGTGGAGGTTCGGAATGCTCCGAACACGATGCGTGGTCTACTCTCGTATTTGAGGAGGCTCGCGAGCCGTCGAGATGTTAACCGACTTCGAAGAAAATCCTCTTGTTTCCACGGCGGCAAAAGATCAAATGACCCGATGATAACAGGATATCCCTCACTTGTGAGAAACTCTCCTACGACTGCCGATAACGCGGCGTAGCCGTAGTCCAGGCGTATCGGCTCCTTTGGCTGAAGCTTCGAGAGGATCTCTACAACCCTATCGCCTGAAGGTTGAGAAAGGAACCGCGCCGGATATCGTTCGGACACGGCTGCGAGGATCGGGGCATCGGCATATCGTGTGACCACGATCATCGAAGGCTCCTCGACGTCAACAAAGGCTTTGAGCGCATCCGCATGAGCGTTTCCGGAACGCTCGGAGATGTCTAGAAACAGAAATCGAACCGAGCTGGAATAGGGGACGTTCGGATACCCCTTTTGCTTGGAATACAGGTATGGCATCACGATCTGTCCGGTCCGAGCGACACATAGCGCTTGGAGCGCTACGATCAGAAGGCGAGAGACCGTCCACGATATGCTCCGCAACCGAGCAAGATCAAAGCAGAGTGCAATCACAAAGCCCCCACTCCACAACAGGCAGGTCGCGCAGATAACCTCCTGCCACCAGGTTCGGGGATAATTCAGGATAGCCAGCGTTACCACTACCGTGACGAGCAATCGGAGCCACACCCAGATCTTTTTGAGTAACGCGTGATTCATGAAGAGCGGTAGAACAACATCGTAGCGACCCTACACGATGCGAGTACCATGTGGGTATGGGCGAGGACAATGACAGAAACAGAGAGCTATCGGCCTTCCCCCACGTGAACGTACCCGAAGAAAAAAATCCGCCCCTAATCGCACCAGACCAAGAAACGTTTGAACTCCGGGCACGTTCACGTTATCTCGCCACTATCACATTTAAAGAGGAAGAAGTTTCGGAGGAACGTACTACTCGTTCCAATTCAGAACGCCCTTTCGCCACACATAGATGAGCCCGACAACGAGCACAGCCATAAAGGACAGCATCTGAAGGAGCGCGAACATCCCCATCTCCTCAAGGATGACCGCCCACGGATACATGAAGATCACCTCGATATCGAAGAGGATGAAGAGCATCGCTACGAGGTAAAAGCGAATGTTGAACCGCTGCTCACGCACAGAGCCTACTGGAATAGCACCACACTCCCACGGCATCTGCTTAGTCTTGGTCACCTTCTTCGGTCCAAGAACCGAAGCAAGGACCACCATGGTAAGGAGAAAACCTCCGGCTGCGACGGTGAGGAGTAGGATTCCCAAATACGGGTTCAATTCACTCATGCATACCTACCTATAACGTTTCCCAATCCCGCTTAATCGCCAGGATTGAAGAAAAAACGCACCCGAGAGGATTCGAACCTCTGACCACCCACTTAGAAGGCGGGTGCTCTATCCAGCTGAGCTACGGGTGCCCAAGTCACACAGCTCAAGGATTGGCTGCGTCAGAGTAACGCAGCCTTTTCAAAAGGAACTGCTCAACCGCTCGAATGTATTGCATGAAGAGGAGACATTCAACTCTTGAACCGCATCAAACGGGTCAAATGAAATGGGAGCCCGTAGCATCTGGTTTCCGAGCCCAAAAAGCGGGTCTCCCCTGGCCCAGATCACGATTGTGCGGGATCTGGGCGCCTTATGCCCGATTTCGGAGCTCAGAAATCGGCCAGAAAGCATCACATATCAGATAGTTAGCGAGATACAACATACATTGAAGCAAACCTCCCATAACTAGAGATTATAGGATAGAACAGCACCAGACCGTTGAAAGGTTCTCAGCACACCTTTCGAATGTTCGAAGTACTGATTAAGGAGGGGGGAATTACCTTCCTCGAGAGTTGAGGTATGATGCGCCGTTCTTTTTTGAAGAGCGCGCGTTGTATCAAAGGTACAAAGGTGCAGTTCACTTTACGTTGTAGGTAGACCCAAGCATGTCACTTCCGAGCCCAAAAAAGCGGAAGATATTCGATGGTCGCTACGAAGTCATCTCCATAGTAGGACGTGGCATCGACAGCGTGGTCTACCATGCTCGACACCTGAGTGGCGCGCAGCAAGAGGTCGCTCTCAAGGTCCTCGTCAACAACAAGCCGCGAAGTTCAATGACCGAGCGTCTTCGCAAGGAAGCGCTCACCCTCGTTTCCTGTCGACACAAGTATGTCGTGAGACTTGATGATTTCCATTCCGTTGCCGAGCTCTGCTACCTCTCAATGGAATACGCCGCGCTCGGAGATCTCCGAAAGTTCATAACCGCTCAAGGCGCGCCTCTCTCGCCGGAACTTGGAGCTGAGTTTCTTCGCCAAACACTTGAGGCGATGGAGTTTATGCACGCGACCGGCGTACTTCATCGCGATCTGAAGCCCGACAATATCCTCGTCATCAACGATAAGGAGATCCGACTCGCTGACTTCGGTCTCGCGCTCCTGCCTGGGGACGAGTTAGACCTTGAGGAGCTGCAGAACGGGGTAGGCTCTCTATCGTATTTGCCGCCCGAGATGCTCGAAGGCAAGTTCTACGATTCACGCTCCGATCTCTATTCGCTCGGCGTGTGCTTCTACGAGGCGATGGCGGGATTTCATCCCTTCGAGAAAGCTCCCTTAAGCGAGCAGGAAAACGCGCGCCTCGACAGAAATATTAAACCGCTCCATGAGGTAAATCCCCTTGTTCCACAACACCTCTCAGCAGTCGTAGCTACGCTGATGAGACATTCGGTGAACAAACGGTTCCAGACCGCAATGGAGGCGCTCCGAGCCCTCTCCAACACCTCTTTTACAGGTTCCGAATCGCAAATGACGGAGTCGACAGATATCGATGATATCGAGTCATTAGGTTCAGACGACGAACCGCGGGCACCAGAGAACGATACTCCGAAGGAACCATCTTATACCGCGGCGAATGTCGACGAGACATCCGACTCCTTCACCGACGATTTCGATGACTTTTTCGATGGCACAGAGTACGCCTCTGCTAAACACGTAGGCGTCAGCGAGCACAAGGAACCAGCTACAGCCTCCGAATCCACTCAGGAGATGAGCGCGCAGAGGGTTCAACAACTGATAGACCAAGACGCGAAGAACAAAGCGACTGCCGCGCTCCGCAATTCTTTCGCAGTGACTCCCCCTACCAAGGAGCAACCGAAAGCTGAGCCGTGGGCTCTTGAAGAGAAGCAAACCAGCCGCAACCGCTCCCATAAGAACGACGATGAGCTTCCAGGCGTTATCCTGAAGGCGCCCGGGCTCCTTTCAACCCTTCTCACGATGCATCCACTCATCCGCACCCTCCTCGTTGGCGCAGTAGCGGCCCTAATCACGATCGGCCTCGTCGTAGCGTCTCACGTGAAACCCGCCGCTATCTTGGCAAGCGTTACCTCCTCGAACGAATCCGCTGAAAACGTCCAGGAGGAGACCGAGGGCCCGGCAGGAGATACCCTCTTCCCAAATCTTCCGGCTGGAACCTTCGCGGGAACGATTTACGGTATCTTGCCCAACACAACATCACCCCTGGCCCTTATCTCCCGTCCGGAGCAGAATGAGATGACCGTTGTGATCGGAATCGAAGGGTGGACCCCCACAACGGTATCTACAAAACTCGGCGAGAACTCCTCTTCAACGATAGTGGTTCGCTCGAACAGCGTACTCTTGAACATGACGGGCTCGGGCTCCTCAAGCGAAGTAGAAGGTACTTTTACGAACGCAATCACCGGAGAAACCGGGGTATGGAGTGTTAAGAAGCTTTCATGATCGGTAGGCATATGGCCGCATGGCGACAACGAACGCGAAAGGTACCGGCGACCGTGCTCGGAACAGCCTTTGCAGCCCTCACTCTATTTTTGACAAGCTCAGTTGCCCTTGCGGAAGACGCGTCCCCACCAGTCATCCTTCAGCATAAACCGATAGAGACCCACCAACTACCTCAAGCGGGCACCCTCATCCCGATAACAGTATCGCTTACGAACTCGAGCGACGTCGACTTTAAGATCCGACTCGTTGGCTCACGCGATGGACGATTCATGGATATCGCGTTTCCGATGGGAGTGCTGAACGATAGTGATCGCCCAACCTATACGATCAACCTTCCAGCGCCGATCGCTGCCATGACCTACCAATTTGTGATCCATCAAAAGTCGGGCGACCTCACCCTCACCGAAAAGTACATCATCAAGCGTAACTGCGTTCAAAATTTCAAGGTGGAGGTTCCGGAAACGATTCCTTCAGCGGCATACCGCAAAGAGGTAGCAACCCTCGTGGCAAAAGCTCGCTCCCTTGAGCGAGACACTCGCAATCTTGAGACTGCGATAAAGTTACTCGACACGCTGAAGAAAGACATTCCGGAGTAACCGATACCATGAAAGCTCGCGGCCACATCCTCTCGTACTTCGCAACCACAGTTACCGGCGTACTGGCTGCGGTCACCGCGTGTTCTAACGGTCACGCTCAAGCGTTGCCTATCACCGAACCACTGACCGTTAACGTTCGGGTCGAGGCGAAGCCTGAACCGAAGAAAGCGATCGGAATGGTACTCTCAGCGGGACGAACGGTGGAGATTCCTGAGACAACGATCAAGAAGATCGGGGAAAAGCTCTACCTCATTAGCTTCGTTGTGGATCGAAATATCGTACGAAAAGATACCGTAGCGACCGCGATGGCATTCGACGAGAACGGCACGGCAACCTTCGCCAACGTGAGTCCGGAGCTTATCTCAGAGAGCAAAACTCTCATCTCTCATATTCCTGAGTGCCCGGCTGAGGACCCATCAGCGGTGGTAAAGTTAGATCAGCAGGGGCCGCTTGAACAGCTCGTTGACGTTCGCTCTGAACGAGCAGAGATCGCTCGCTTAAAGATATCAAGAATGCTCGATGAACAGTTTCTTTCGAAGCTTCAACGTTTTGAAGATGCTTTTGGCCTCGAAAAATCTGAGGACCTCAACGCAAACCTTCCACCTGACGTTCTAGTGGACAGACTCTCGCGCATAACCCACGCAGTCAAAAAGTACCGCATGTTCAAGAAGGCGGCTACTCCGACTCCAGCGGAATAGCGCGTACTTCCCTCGGGATAACTCGTGACAGACGCCTCACTCTCAAACGCTCCAAAGATGCCCCCGATCGATCTCGAGCGGGTCAATACCACCCTTCGAACTCACTACTGGAGCTTCATTCTGCGAAGCCCCGCTGAAGGTCCCCAGAGCCTTTGCGCTCTTTTGCTCGAAAGACTTCCTCACATCGATCCAACCTCGTGGGAGGAGCGCTTTGAGTTCGGCGGAGTATACGTCAACGGGATTGAGACCCTGAAAGATATACCCCTTCCCCGCCCCGTCAAGGTTGAGTACTACGAACCTAAATTTTCTATCGCGGAGGCGCGCTCTCAATTTTCTCCGTTCCGATCGGACTATATCCTCTTTCATGACGAGGCAATTGCGATCGTCTACAAGCCCCCACACCTCTCCAGTATGCCAGCGAAGGAGCAACGACACTTTAGCTTAAAGTCCGCTCTCGAAAAGGAGATCGGTCGTTCCATTCACATGCCTTCACGCCTCGATGTCTCGGCGCAAGGTATCGTGGCCGTGAGCACATCTCAGGCCGCGCACGCAGGGCTCCAACGGGCATTTGAAACGAGAACCGTTCGAAAAACGTATCGCTTCGCATCCCACGCTCGAAGTGCGTGGGATGAGACGCTTGTTAATTTTCAGATCGCCGTATCTAAGGAACACCCCGTTCTCCGAGTTGCGACCATGAACGAGGGGCAACCAGCTCAGACCGAGATTCGCTACGCTCACGCGACCACGATTGATGGCACGTCTCGTCATATCTACACAGCACACCCAATCACGGGGCGAACGCACCAGATACGGGTGCACGCGGCTGCCAGCGAACTTTCACTTCTGGGAGACAATTTTTATGGCGGGGAACACGCGCCGTATCTCCACCTTGTAAGTTGCGCGATATCGCTTCCTCATCCCCTCACGGGCGATCGGGTTGAATTTGAGTTGCCACGTCAGCTAGCTCCTGCGTGGACGCACGCGACCTAAATACCCCATAGAGTCGTGGCACTTTTTGCTCTATTCTGACGCTATGATATCGCCATCTGAACTCACCCTCGTTGCATGTGGCGGCGCGTTCGGCGCCACCGTACGCCTGCTGATAGGGCGTTTGAGCGAGATCTATCTCACCTCCCTAAAATTTCCTCTGGCGACACTGCTCGTTAACATTGCGGGGTGTTTTGCTATCGGATGCGTAGCTGAGATCTTCGCTCGTGGTGACATCTCTCATCACACGCGGCTTCTGATTGTGACCGGAGTTCTCGGAGGATTCACAACATTTTCGGCATTTGGATTAGAAACGATCACGTTATTCCGTTCGGGACACCTCGGCATGGCGATAGGCTACGTGCTCTCCAGCGTTCTCGGTGGATGTCTCGCAACCTACGCTGGCGCTCTACTCATCACGCCACGTTCGTGAGGCGCTCTCACCTCTGAATGCGCGAGGCTCCGCCGTGCGCAAGTGGTGAATTGGGGGCGACATCTCGCGGGTGATCATCGTCATAGCTCAAACGACGACGCCCGTTATCAAGAAAGTTGTTGTTTAGTTTCTACCGGTTATTCATTATCGTGATCGCCGTCAGAACGACGGTGCTATGTGACTATTGACCTGTTAACACCCTCGTTTCTGGTTCACTTCAAGGAGAGTACGTATGACCACTAAGGTGTTGGTAGTAGAAGATGAGGGTGTTGTAGCGTTGGATATCACCCAAGAACTTGAGTCCGCTGGCTACTCGGTGGTTGGACATGTCATTAGTGGGGAAGCGGCTGTCGCGAAAGCGGGAGAGCTCAGACCCGACGTCATCCTTATGGACATTCATCTTCAGGGTGAACTCGACGGTATCGCGGCCGCTGAACAGATCTCAACTCGGTTTAACATCCCGATCATCTTCGTGACAGCACACGCCGATGAGGCAACCCTTCAACGCGCCAAGCTGACCCGTCCTTACGGCTATGTGATTAAGCCATTCGAACCAAACGAGCTGCGAGCGAATATCGAGATCGCGCTCCACCGATACAAGGCGACCCCGCATGTGGAGGAGGAGCCCGAGGCGCTCGTCCTGCACGCGCAAGAGGGAGTTACCCTCCCGAGCGGCGTCGATGAGTTTAAGTACGAGGCGATTAAGTCGGTCGGGGTATTTGAGGGACTCCCACAAAAGGAACTCCAAGATCTGACGAACTGCGCCGTCATCCAGGATATAGCTGCGGGCGAATTTATATCGATGGATGGTGAGCGGCCGAACTTCGGCTTCATGGTTCTCTCTGGACGACTGGCTGTCATTAAATCAACAACTCAAGGAAAAGAGCTCACCATCGACCTCCTGATCCCTGGCGATTGCACAGGAGTCCTTCGAGCCCTTGATCCACTTGACACCGACACCTCGATTCGAGGCCAGGTCGACGCTCGAGTGCTTGCCATCCCAACGGCGAATCTTCGAAGCATCGTTGATAAGAATCCTGTTGTGTACCGCCGGGTGGCGGTTGAGCTCATGCACCGCAATCGACGCTCAAACGATCTCGCTCTTGGATTAGCGCACTCGCGCGTTGAAAGCCGAATCGTTGCGGCCCTTCTTGCGCTTGCGCCGCGATTCGGTCGACCGACAAGCTCGGTTGATCAAACCCGCATCTTTCTCACACGAAAGGAGTTGGCGGACTTGACCGGAACAACACCTGAGACCGCCATCCGAGTAACGAAGAATCTTGAACGTGAGGGACTCCTCGATCTGACAAAGCCTGGAGTGATCAAGATTCTTTCGCTCGATCAACTCAAAACCGTGGCGGAGTAAAGCATTCCTCCATGACGCGCCTCACGAGGAGCGCACACGCTCCTCGTGCTTTGCGCAAAGCCCTGCTACGATCGTCTAGACTAGTTGGATTAAGCAGGGTTCATCATGACACAAGAAAACTACGTTGAGCGCGTCTTCGCCTCTCTCTCCTCTCAAAGACGAGAGGATCTCAGAGCGCACCTCAGTCACCTTGACTCGATCTTGGACCAGATCGAAAACGTTCCATCTCCACAGAAGGAATCCCTCCTGGTTGAGCTGATCCTGAAAGGTCGAGATAAACAAACTCTGGAAGATGTCGCTCAGCCATCTGTATAGGGATCCACCCGTCGGCGCGTCGCCTTCGACCGTCCCCGAACCTTCTTCTCGTCGACCCGTTTGCGTTGACTCGCTTTGGTCTTTCGGGTCGGAATTCGCTTTCGTCGCGGGCGCAACGCCTGTCGCACAAGTTCATGGAGGCGCTCGATAGCGTCCTCTCGGTTGAGCGCCTGACTTCGGTGGGCTTGGCTGGTGATAGCGATGCATCCATCCGCGTTGAGGTTCTGCACAATACTCGGGTGATTGCCGAGGCGCCCTTTTTGCTCCCACGTGAGCACTGTGGAGTTCGAAAAGTCGAAGGTCACCGTGACCTTGGTCTCTACCTTGTTGACGTTCTGCCCCCCAGGCCCACCTGAGCGCGCAAAAGAGAGGGCCAATTCATACTCGGGTATCGTGAACGACCCGGGCCCGCGCGGGGGCGATGTACGAGAGGATCCTGTCATAGCGAACAACGGTACCACACCAGCGATATCTGCGCTTGAGGATGGTTATGCCACCAAGACCGGTACGCGGCGAGGGAAATGATGGCCACAGAAGTTGCACCTGCTTTCTCCCTCGCAACCACATCCCGAGCACCGAAACCCCGCTAACCCCTCATTCTCATTGAGATAACGGCGGATTAAATCCCGGCTTAACGGTTTCAACCCTTCTCATTCTGTGATACATCGGCTGTCGAGGACCTCGTTGGCCCTTGCGGCTGTGTTGTATAAGCCGACGCACTTTTATCGCTAGGAGTTTATTCGTATGGCGAGTCAATCTCGTGACCTCATCGTATTAGGTTCAGGACCTGGTGGATATGTAGCTGCTATCCGCGCCGCGCAACTCGGACGACAAGTCGCTATCGTTGAGCGTGAAGCCCTTGGTGGCGTATGCCTCAACTGGGGGTGTATCCCTTCGAAGGCGCTCCTTCGCTCGGCTCAAGTTTTCAACGACATCAAGCACGCGAGCTCATTCGGATTCACCACTGGTGATGTATCGGTGGATTTCAAGCGAATCATCGAGCGCTCACGTGAGGTAGCTAACAAGCTTTCAGGTGGCGTGAACTACCTGATGAAGAAGAACAAGATCGAGATAATCTCCGGCAACGGCATCCTTGAGAAGGGCAACAAGCTCGTAGTCACAGACTCCTCCAAAAAGTCGACCACCTATGAGTTCAAGGACATTATCATCGCGACCGGCGCTCGCGCTCGTCCGTTTCCTGGCGTTGATGTTGACGGCGAGGTGGTTCACACCGCTCGTACGATCCTAGAGAACAAGCGTCTTCCGAAGAAGCTCCTCATCATCGGAGCTGGCGCTATCGGTATCGAGTTCGCCTACTTCTTCAACACGCTCGGAACTCAGGTTACCGTGGTGGAGATGGCGGATCAGATCCTCCCCGTTGAGGATACTGAGGTAGCGCAAAACCTCGAGAAGGTTTTCACGAAGAACGGCATGACTATCCGCACCTCAACCGGCGTTGAGAACCTTAAGCGTTCCGGACCGAACGTGACCGCTACCCTCAAGGGCAAGGAGAAGACCGAGGAGTGGAGCGGAGATGCTTGTCTCGTCGCCATCGGCATCATGCCTAACACCGAGAATATCGGACTTGAGAAGGTGGGTATCGAGACGAACCGCGGATTCATCAAGGTAAACGAGTACCTTCAGACGAACGTGCCTCACCACTACGCTATCGGAGACGTTGCTGGTGGAGCCGCTTTGGCTCACAAGGCCAGCCACGAGGGTATCGTTGCCGCTGAAGTGGTTGCTGGCAAGGCCAAGCACGCTATGCGGTATGACAATATTCCTGGATGCACCTACTGCCAGCCTCAGGTAGCGTCTGTCGGTCTTACAGAGAAGGCTGCTAAAGCGAAGGGCATCAAGTATCGTGTTGGAAAGATGCCGTTCTCAGCGGTTGGCAAAGCTATCGCCATCGGCGAGCAGGATGGTTTCGTCAAGGTCATCATCGATGATGAGGTTGGTGAGGTACTCGGTGTGCACATTCTTCACGCCGAGGCTACCGAGCTTATCTCGGAAGCTGCTATCATCAGATCTCACGAGGGGATCGCTGCGAGCGTGGTAGATACTATCCACCCGCACCCGACGCTCTCAGAGGCGACCATGGAGGCGATGGCACTTGCACTCGGACGGCCAGTCAATTTTTAAAGAGTCTAACGGAGATCCGATCAAGCTTGAGGTCTATGACCTCGGCTTGATCGACTACGTCAAATGCTTGGAGCTGCAACGAAGCTACCACCGCAAGCTGATTGACGGCGTGCAGGGCGATGTGTTGCTGACGTGCTCACATCACCCTGTCATCACGTGCGGAACCTCGACCGAGGACGCCCATTTCTACACACCATCATCTGAGCTCGAATCAAGCGGTGTCCCCGTCGTTCAGATAGAACGTGGCGGAAGCGTCACCTATCACGGTCCCGAACAAGCGGTGTGCTACCCCCTCATTAACCTTCACAACCACAAAACAGATGTCGGATGGTACATGCGCTCCCTCGAAGAGGTCGTCTTAAGTACCCTTCAAGAGTACGGCATCACCGGCATCCGCGTTCCGGGAAAGACCGGCGTCTGGATCGACGAGAACTCCAAGATCGCCTTTAGCGGTGTTCGCATATCTCGCTGGTGTACCCTGCACGGATTCTCTTTGAACGTACTCCCCTCCTCTCACCGCTTCGCCAGCATCAATCCATGCGGACTAGGCGACATCAAGATAGCCTCTATCGCCGAGCTTATCGAGCCGAAGCCTGTCTCAGTCGCGGAGGTGACGCACAAGCTGATCGCGAACTTCATTCGGGTTTTCAATTACGAGGTGTAGAGGAGCGCCCACACAAACCGCGATCCGTGACATCAGGGGGGGGACGGGCTACGACCGCCCTTGCAATTCGCCCCTCTTCATGGAATACGTAATTTCACCAAGGTAGGTCAGCCTTACGGGCGGTCGCAGCCCGCCCCTCCACTTACAGAGGACCATGATCAATACAACCGTAGAAGACCTGACCAAGAGCAAGCTTCCTAGTCCCCTTACCTTCGGTGGAGTCGGTGACGCCTACGGGTTCTGTTTTGAATTCGTCGAGAATCCTCTCAACGACCTCAGATATCACCAGCACCCCGAATTTAGCGACGTGCGACCTGGGGTCTACAGCGACGATACGCAGATGCAGATAGCGTTGGCGGAGGTGATAGCATCAGAGCGTGAATGGACACCTCACGAACTAGCGCAGGCGTTCGTAGACACATTTAAGAGAGACCCGCGACCAGGATACGCCAAAAGATTTAACGAGTTTCTCTGCTCGATTAACTCCGGACAAGAGTTTCTGGAAAAGATGCGCCCCGAAAGCGAACGCAACGGCGCCGCTATGCGAGCTCCGGTCATCGGTCTATTCGATTCCCTAGATGAAGTAGTCCGAAGATCCGAGATCCAAGCGAAACTAACGCACAACACTAAAGGTGGCGTAGATTCCGCTATAGCAGCAGCTCTGATATCACACTATTTCGCCTACTCGTTGGGCAGCAAGGAGGAGCTTCCCGCTTTTCTCACCAAACACCTACCAGATCATGACTGGAGCCCGAACTGGACGGGCAAGGTCCCGGTTCATGGCATCAACACGGTTCAGGCAGCTGTTACAGCGGTGTGCAACTCGAATAGCCTTTCCGAACTTTTGCAAAGGTGTGTAGCGTTCACCGGCGATGTCGATTCAGTCGCGACCATCGCGATGGCGAGCGCCTCAAGTCACGCCAGCTTTGCTCGAGATATTCCTGACAACCTCTGGAACGAGTTCGAACCGACTCGCTTTGGGCTGCGCTACCTGATCGATCTCGACCAGCGGGTTAGATCGATAGTGTTCAACCTGAGGGCCCCCTCGCGTTAACATGAGAGTGACACAAGAGACGGGAGTTGTGTCTCACCAAAGACAAAAGCTCGTCGTTGCTTCCCTCGGTTTTGGAATTCGATTGATTTTCAAGGGCGACGGAGGTACAGTGTGGAGGTAATGCGATTGAATCTTTACGCACCACTATCTGTAATGACCTGTATGCGCTTAGGCGCACATACTATCTCCTAGGTGCTCCTTCGAGCACCCACTTCAACTAAACGTTTAATTTTTCCAGCAGCTCTCCGAGTTATGCGTTCGCCGCTAGCGGTCTTCCGTCCGCGGCGTTCTCCACCTCAGAAGTGCTTCACAATGACATGCATACTCGTTTCCTTTCGAGGCGACATCTCCATTTCAAAAATATGACTAGTCCTAACTTACATAATAAAGATCCACAGTTGTCTGAAACTTCGCCCGCCTACCTTAACGAAAGCCCGTCTCTAACCCTCAGCGCCTTCGGGATGCAGTACAACAAGCTATTCCTATCGCAGGCCGAGCGACTTACCGTAGCAGATAGAATATCTCTCGTACTTGAGGACTTCCCTGGCACAGTTATCGTGACCAGCAGCGGCGGCATTCAATCCGGTCTCCTCCTTGCGCACCTCGCCGAACTAAGGAAGAGCCGGAGCGAATACATCCGCTTGAGCGTACAGGAGCTTCCCATCATTTTTTTGGATACCGGCGATCTTTTCGGTGAGTCTATCGAATACATGACTCAGCTCAAAGATCGCTTCGGGCTCAACATCATTCGCTACCGACACGGACTATCGGAGGAGGAGCTGCGACTAAATGTGGCGGCCCTTGAGAGCGCTGGCCTTACGCCTCAGAGCGCGTTTGATGAGGTAACAAAGGTGAGACCGATGAACACCATACTATCCATTCATCACGCGAAGGTATGGATAGCGGGCAATCGACGAGACCAATCGAGGAGCCGAGCGCACCTCCCATACGCTGAGGTGCAAAACGATATCCTCAAGGTCTATCCAATGGCAGATGTTTCACGGGAACACTGCAAACAGTTGTTCTTGGCCCTTGACGTTCCAGCACACCCGCTCGCCGATCGCTATCGCTCAGTTGGCAATCGATCTGACACCCGCGTGTCCGATGGACCTTATGAGAAATCCGGTCGACACAACGGCATCAAAGAGGAGTGTGGACTTCACGAAGCGTGGGCCCGCAGAGGGCGAACCTTGGTAAGGTCCGCTCAGGGATTCGTCTCGGTTGAAAGGATGCCTATACAGAGATTGGAGTTAAGGTAGGCATTCCTCTGGTATCTGCTGGGGAGCGGCATACAGGTAGCGGCGCGATGTGCAACTAAGGTCGGTCACCGCGTTCGTGGGCCTGCTCCCTCCCCTGCTATCTCCATCTCAATCTTCATACCCGAGAGCGCTTGCACCACCTCGCCAACAACACGCGAGAGGTTGATGCACGATTTCAAGAGTGGAACGATCTGGCTCTGACCTATGGCACCTTCAGTGGTAATCGAGGTGAGATCGACCAGAAAATCCTCGAGCAGGGCGGTTACCTGCGGAATCACACTGCGCTGCGCCATCGCCAACTGGGAGCGGTCCTCTTGGTCCTCCTCCATCGCCTCAAGCTTCATCACAGTGTCCCTTACTCGCTTCATGATCTCGGAGCAGTTCAGTGGCTCGGGGGCTTCCGTCCCGAATCCGAAGCTCTCACTCTCGCGGTTGTTCACATTTACGAAGTTGCGCAGATCTCGTCGGAGCGATTTCAAACATTTCGCTATCGGCTGCTCCTTCCGCACCGCCCGAGTTCCGAGCAGAGCCGTCCGAACATCATCCATGGAAAGAAACTCACTTGGTCCGATCGACTCTTCGGAATTTCCAATTCCAAATGCACGCACGGCTCCCGTCTCGAGAATTCGCGTGAGCTCCTCTCGTGTTATTGGCGCTGCTATCGCTTTTTCTGTGCTCATCTCGCCTGCCATACAAGTCACCTCTAGCAAAGAAGTTTCTATGGGGTGTACAGCTTAGATCCCCTACCTCTTTTTCGATGCCGCTCACTCCAATTCGGTGCTGAAGCGGTCAACAGCAGAGAGGTGTAGCCGTAGTCTGTCCTAATCCATTGAAGAGGGATGATAGTGCGGGTTTCCGCTCGAAATGGTCGGTTTCTCTTGATATCTCTCTTACCCGGTCAAGCTGAAGATTCTCGGAACCACCGTCCCTTATGCAGAAAAACACGAATACATCGAGGGATATGTTTTTTGGGCGCCCCGTAACCGCATAACAGCACAGAGCGTGCTACAGAGCCAATCGAAGCACGGGGTCTTTCGCGCATCGTATCGGATGGGTGTGGTATGCAGCCGGTGAAGAGACTTGTAGAGCGATGTGGGTACGATCTGTCAGAGCGGAAGTTCGCTTCATAACGGGGGACTTCTCGACAATCAGGAGGGGGCTTAGGAACTTCGGCAGGTCGAATGCGTGACATCCCGGCTTTTCCGCACGCGTATCTTACATCTTAGCCAAAAGTGGTCTATAAATTGCCCGTGGCGTCCCGCTGTGCGTATCGAGAGGACATGCAGCAACTTGAAATACGGAGCACCTTCGATGAACTTTGTTAACCGAATCTCTTCTACCGCCCGTTATATAAAAGCATCAGCGGTCCTCGCGTTGTGTCTTACTTCGTGTGGAGGGAGCGGTAGCTCTGAGTCTGGCGTTACCTTCGGCGGAGCGGCGTGTGAATCAGGCGTATCCTTCGCCAATGTCTCAAGCAAGGGATACGATGAACTCTACAACTATGAGAATCATCTCAACCAGTCTGTCCAGGTTACTTTTGACACGAAAAACCAATCTTCAGAATGCGCGTCGATAGTTACCGCATATCAAGTGCTCCCCTGGGTTCGCATCGACCTTCAAGATCCACTAACCTCGCAAGATGCGCTCAAGTTCGAGCTTGTCGAACGAGGTGGACGTAATGCTCCTATTCTCTCGACCTACACTATTCCCGATGCTTCCCTGGAATCCGTTCACGGAACGTTTACCTATCAAACTGAGGTACAATCTGACCTCGTGTGTCAGGTTCAGTACGAGGGGGCCTACTGTCCACGTCAGGCGACCACCCAACCGAGCAACGAGACAACTTTTATATTTTCAGCGAACGGAACGGTTGATTGCACACTGACCTCTCGCAGCACCGCTACGACCACCACGTGCCACGGCGTACTCACGGCGAGCGATGTCATAATGGACGGTGCTTACTACGGAGAGTAGTCGGACGTAGGAAGACACCATAAGACGAAATTTCTCCTGCCAAAAAAGCATAAGAACCCTTGTTCTGGGACTCACACGAGCAACATTGCCAATTGTTGCAGCGAGTAGCGGATGATACCCTTCAATTTTAAAGGCGGTATTTGCATGCGCATTATTCAATTTGTAATTTCATTCCTCCTCTTGGTGGGTACAGCGGCCAACGCCAACGCAATCACCATCGACGCGTTTCTTGACGACGGTTCCGTATCATCAACCTCAACCGTCGGAACAGCTAAGACCCTTCACATCCCCTCGGCAAAAGCGGTTGGAGGAGGGCGCTCGTTCTCGGCAACGAAATCGGGGAGTGGCACCGGCGTATCGCGGCTCGAGATCGTCGATACATCTCTCGGGTATACGCAGGGCGCTCACGCCGGGTACGCAACGGTGACATGGGATGGTGACAGCGATCCCACAACGGTCAAACCAAATGGATTGGGAGCGCTCGATCTAACTCAGGATGACGGAACCGCCTTTAAAATAGGGCTACTCTTTTTTGACTATCCGTCGAATCAATCAGTCCAACTGAAATTACGGTTGTATGATTCGACGAAGGTCGACGGTTCTAAATACTCCGACGTATCCATCACGCTCGACCAATTCTATGGAGGACCGGAGGCTTTTTACATCACAATCCCCTATACGATCTTCGCGACCGCGGGGACCGCCTCTGTGCCCGCTCCCTTAGGACTCAGCTTTGCGACTATCACCACGGTTGGGTCGGGGGGCGCCGTTGATGTAACTCACGTGGGCGCTATCTCCTTATCATTTCGAGGAGACCTTAACGCGCGAGCACCTGACATTATCCTTGCGCCCTTCGTCACAAACGGCAAATGCTCCGCGACCCCCGATCTGAACGGCGAAGCTATCGACCGGTGCTCAGTTTGTCACGAGAGTCCCGACGCGCACAAAGGGATGGATAGATGCGGCATCTGTCTCGCGGGACCCGCGGGCTACTCATACGAAACAAACAAGATCTTTGATAGCTGTGGATTGTGTCCAGGAGAAGCCAAGTATCAATATCCAACGGGATTACAGGACAAATGTGGTTCATGCCTCAGCGGACCTACTCCCTATAGCTATGTCGACCGACGAGACATATGTGGGGTATGCGATGGCAAAACAACACGAAAGCAGGACTGCACGGTTGGAATCAACGGATGTCCCCTTGTGAAGCCAAACGCTACCATCCTCGGATTCGAGAAGAGTCTCGTTGAAAAAGCAGCCCTCTTACGAACTCGGTATCAGGCTGATGTTCGCCGTGCGCAAGTCCACAAGTGCGGGATATCGGTTACTGCTGCTAACAAGCGGGTATCTACCGCTTTTAACAGAGTCAAAACGAGCGCTGAGGGCGTCTTCAGACAGGGTGTCGAGGTGTGCCAAGGCTCATGTGTAACGGTCTCCTATGCGAATGACGTCGAGTCCCTTACGCCTCAATTCAAAATATTAGAGAATGAAGCCTCTAAGATCGCCCAACAGGTAAAGAAGTGCTATGCGAGGCTGCATATTCCCCGGGGATCCGCGAATGGAGGTGGTAGCACCTCACAGACCGTAACGAATGTCCGAGCGGGCCTCAACGATCTGATTCAGAAATGTCGGCGAACAAATGTGTGTAAGGACCACTAGCAGAAACATCTCGTGAGGATTTCAAGACTATGAGCAACTACAGGATATTTGAGATGGGGATGCCTCGAGCTGAGGCGTGCAGAGCGATTCTTAAGGCATTGCCGGAGTGGTTTGCGTTAGAGTCATACATCGAGTCGTACCTCGTCGATACGGAGCGATACGAGACCTTCGGTGCCTACGACAACGACCGTCAATTGGTTGGTTTCGTAACGCTCAAAAGCCACAACCAATTCACAAATGAGATTCATGTTATGGCCGTCCTTCCGGAGCATCACGGTCGTGGCGTTGGAAGTATGCTGGTATCGTGCGCTGAACAGCGCTCCCGCGAGCAGGGCTTTGAGCTCCTTGAGGTCAAAACGTTAGGGCCAAGCCGCTCAGACCCTTTTTTCGACAGGACACGAACGTTTTACCTGAAGGCTGGGTTTCTTCCAGTGGAGGAACTCAACGGCGTGTGGCCCGACAATCCATGTCTGGTGATGGTGATGCCTCTCGTAATGGGCTGATCCTCTAGTCGGCGAACGACTAAGCGCATCTCGACAGATTCAGACTAATAAACACACCTTATTCCCGTGGGGTGATATGGACTATGCGAGAACTGTTTGGATAGGTGACAAAGTCGCTTAGGTAGCCGCATCCCTCATGGTATACTTCCCTCAGAATACGTGAGGGATGAAAAGCCCATGGTCGATCACTCAGCTCTTGTGGCGGTTAAAAGGGAAACGCAGGCGAGCGCCGTACGGGTCGCTCATCAACCGTTACCGATAGGTCTCGATACACGCCCGTTTCGCGCCGATCACTGCGCCGATCTCCTTACGGCGCCATGCGAGTGGACGAACTCAGCTCCCTCGTTTCTCTTCCGAAATATCGCTCTCAGAGACGGAGGGGCCTCCTATACGCAACTGAAAGAGATCGCCGAGCAAGAGCTCCTCTCAAGTAATCCTCACGAGACAACCTTTCCTGTCTCACGATTCGCCGACTTTTTAGAGAGCGCCTATCGACTAGGGCTCTTAGCGAAGAACTGCATTTCGCCCAGCGGGGATATCTACTCCTCAGAGCGGGTCGTAAAGTATGAGATCTCCCCCAGCGCACAGGCTCTCCTTGCGCAACACGCCCCTGCCGAGGTCGCGCACAAAGCCGAGACAACGCCAGCGGCACCCGAGGTCGACACGAGCTTGGTCCGAGCACGACTCGAACCGGTAATCGGGTATCTTACAGACCATGGACCCACCATACGAGACACCATGGTCGACGTCCTTACACAGTCAGAATCCGACGATAACCTCGATGCGGCATGGCAGCGACTTGAAGAGCTGATCGATGAAGGTATCGTCTCGGGAATTATTGATCGGGAGGAGGACCGGCTCGGTGCTCAGGTACTCTCGCTCGTCACGACAAAGAGCTCTGATACAGGAAAAATGGTGGCGGGATCCCTTTGAGAAAAGAGACCCCTACCACCGATGTGCTCCTCGTTCTTAACCCTCCAAAACAATCTGTGAGATTGCCCCTGACACCAACTCGGCCGTGGTCGTTCGATCTGGCCCATTGGTCTTGTAGAAGCGCATCTCCAGGCGAGTTCGGTTGAACACCGGATCCGTGAAGTTTACCAGAATACACCACCCGGCGTCCGCATCACCCTCAAGTGACACCTCGACGAATCCGGGGACAGACGCCTGTGGGTGCCTCAATCGAAACACACTTACACCTTGTTTGTAGTAGGTCTGCTCGAGGCTGAATCTCCTAGTGGAAAGACCATCAACAAGCCGCTGCAGGAACACCGTCGCCTCTAACGAGAAGAAGAGTTCCTCTTCAAACACACCGCCACTGATCCATGGCATAGCCAATTCCTTTCGTATGCGCCCAGGAGCTCATCCCGGGCAAAAAACCTTCCGAACTACGAAGCGGGATAGATAATTCCTTCGTTCCGGCCGCTAATCAAGGAAGTGGCGAGCAGAGATCGCGAAGAGGTCGCAAACAAAAG
>Ga0214921_10004682_pt1 | contig 19925 bp, 18 predicted proteins | sample LL1505_MetaG_FD_177992 | JGI IMG/M metagenome (GOLD analysis project Ga0214921, IMG submission 177992) | Freshwater microbial communities from Lake Lanier, Atlanta, Georgia, United States - LL-1505 | ecosystem: Environmental > Aquatic > Freshwater > Lake | place: USA: Georgia | collected...
TCTGAATGTGGGTGTTCTAGGTTCGAGTCCTAGCGCGGCAGCCAACGCACCGAAGCCAGCATAGTTTAAGTTGAGGTTTAAGTTTAGGTTCGCGCTCAATGATTCATCGTGACCCCCCCCCACTTTATCCACACAACATTCACGCTTACTTAATCTTAATCTTAAACTTAAAGTAACCTACATGAATCCTGGCCGCCTGATCGTCGTTGGCACACCCATTGGCAACCTTTCCGATATCTCCCCCCGCGCTTGCCAAGCCCTGGCCACGGCCGACCTGATTGCTGCAGAAGACACCCGGCACACCGGTCTTCTCCTCCAACACCTCGGCCTGAAAAAACCTTTTCTCAGTTATCAGAAGTTCAACGAGGCCTCGCGGGAATCCGAGATTCTCGACCGCATCCGCGCCGGCGAAACCATCGCCCTCGTCACCGACTCCGGGATGCCCGGTGTTTCCGACCCAGGAGAACGGATCATTCGGGCCGTGCGCCGAGAAAATCTCCCCGTCGAAGTCATCCCGGGACCGTCGGCCGTCCTGCATGCCCTGATCGCGAGCGGTCTTCCTGCCCTGCCTTTTTATTTTGGAGGATTCCTTCCCCCCAAACCCGGGGCCCGCATGAAAGAGATCACCGCCGCCGCCGAAAGGGATCATACCTCGATCTTTTTTGAATCCCCTCATCGCCTTGCACGGGCTCTCGCGGAGATTGCCCAAGTCTTTCCCGCGAAAGCCCGGATTTGTGTCGCCCGGGAGTTGACCAAAAAGTTCGAGGAGGTTTTCGTCGGTACCCCGCCCGAAGTCGCCGCCAAGTTTGCGGGAAAGACAAAGGGCGAGATCACTCTCGTGCTCTCGCCCTTGGCCCCTGCGCCGACGTCTTCGTCCGGCGCTTAAATTAACTTTCGATCAGGTGGAGGAGGTGCCCTTCACCACTTTCTTCTGCTTGTAGATCGTGTCCCTCAGGGCATCCACGTCCTTGACCATTTCCTGTCCGGAGGCGCGGGCTTTCTCAATCATCGGCGTGCCGGTCTTGATCGAGTCGGGGGAAAAAGAAGAGGCAAAATACTTCTTTAGATCCAGCAATAAGGCGGTCAGGTCATTCGCATCACCGCCCACTTCACGCAGCTTCTTGTCCATCGCATCGAAATCGGCCTTGGCCTGATCGATTTGATCATTGGTTATTTTGCGCATGTCCTTGTCTGTCATCCCCGATACTTCCTTGGTCCAAGCCGCAATCCTTCTGCCTTGAAGATCCCGGACTTTTTCCACCCGATCCTTGATGTCGTCGCGAATGCTTTGCAGGTCGTCCAGGTTTTCCTTGAACTTGTCGAACGAGTTGTTGGCGTCATTGCCGTCCACCAGTTCACCAAGATTGGTCATGATGTAGCTCAGCCGTTTCTGCGCACGGCCCATCAGCACGTCCAACTTGTTCATGCTCGCTTCCTGATCTGCGGCAATGTTCAGCGATTCGGAATTTTGCGCACGGCCGGACAACGGCAAAAGTGCGACAAGGGCTAGAAGGGCAATCAGTATTTTTTTCATATTCGGAAATGTCCTTTTGTTCTGAGGGTTTATTTCAGCAGATCCTGAATCCGGGCCACGCCGTCTTTTTTGGCGGCCGGGACTTCGGTGATCGAGTTCAGGATGTCCTTGGCGGAAACCATCGGACGGCCATAGAAATCCGCATTGGCCTCGTCGTTGACATCCACATCAAACCCACCGAAGTTCACGCCCAGCTTGGCGCCCTTGTTCCAGATGTAGACGTTAAAATCGCGGTTCTTCATCGAAGCATCCAAGGTGGCTCCGCCCTTGGGGCCCATCACGGCACTGGCCGAAGCGCTGCTGAAATGGTCTCCGTTGCCCCACTTGCTAACCACACCGTCCTTCATCAGGAGGATAACGATGTCATTGTCCGTGCCACCGACATCAATGCCGAGGGTTCCCCCTTGGGTCGTGATCGCCACCGGACCGCTCCATCCTTTTTCCGTCCGGGCCATCAGGATTCCGTCCCCGCCCGAGCCACCAATGCCGATGGAAAATCCGGTTACATTGAGGATCACCACTCCTTTGGCTTCTTTCAGAAGCTCCGTGTTGATCATGTCTTCCCGTTTCATTTTTCCGAGAATCTCGGCGCAGTCGGGAATCAATTTCTCAAGCGATTCAGCGCGGAGTTGTGTCGCCGGCAGGGCGATCAGGGTGGCGAGGATGAGTCGTAGGATGGATTTCATAGGTTTTCCTTTGGTTTGGGGTTAAGGGATTAGCGTATGCCCGAAAGGGAGCCGCATCAAGGGGGATTCAGTTGCTCAAAGAAGCAGGGGCGGCTCGGATGAAGGTGGGTGCCGCCTCTGCGGTGAACTGTTTGAGCATCTCCACCGTCTGAGCGTCATTCTTTCCCCCGGGCAAAAAGCCCTCCGTCACTACCGACATGACGATCACATACGCCCAGCGATGATTCAGATTTTTTGTGATCCGGTCAAAACTGGTCAGAAACATCCTTTTCCAGTGGTGCGGAGTGGTGACCTGATCCCCGACAAACCAGTAGAAGTAATGGGCGGGCAGCTTCCGTCGATCTCCAGGGCCGACCTCCACATCTCGAACCAGGCTCAAATCCATCACCTCCAACGGGCGTCCATCGTTCAGGACAATCTTTTCCACGTGCCCGCCCCGGATGTTCCATCCCTGACCGGGTAGACAGATTTCCGGCTTATGGATACTCCGCTTTTCTCCGCCGCTCAACACGATGGAGGCCATGATTCGGTCGCCCGCCAGATCCGCATACTCCCGGCGGACGATCTGGGTGTCGGGGGGGAGAATGGCGATCTCAGCAGGCGAAGCCCCGACCCATTTGCCGGTGAAATAGCCCACGCGTTCCGGCAGATCCATCACCACTCCCGCATGCGGAGCCGTATTCGGTGTCGGCAAAAGCAGGCATAACGCGACCGTGGCTCCACCTAGGAGAAGGATCAGGGCAACCCGCCCCAACGATCCTTTTCTTTCGTTCATTTACCCGCCTCTGTGGGAACGGCTGTTTTATTGGTCTTCTCTCCCCGTTGAAGAATCCAGCCGATAACCGCCATCCCGGCCAAGGCGACGACAAAAACAAAAAAACCCGCCGCCATGTGAAATGTCGTGGGGTGCTCCTCCGTCCCGATAGCCACCGCACTACCCAAAAACATCGTCCCGAAGGTCAGCATCATCATGCGTCCGAAATTTCCCGCCACTGCCAGTGCCGGAGACAACAAAAAGAGCGCCCATTTATGCCAGGCTTTCCGGAGAGACAGATGGGCATAGAGTGCGCTCACCATCATCAGGGCAAAAAGGGAACGAATCCCGCTGCACGGAGTGGCCACATCGAGCGCGAACCTCTGCCCCTGCGCCAGGCCTTTCGCATAGTCCGGAGCGGAAACCAGCGCCGTGCCCACCCGCAGGGTGTCGACTCCCACCAGATTGAGGAATCCCTGCGAAAGCTGGCACATCAGACTCCGGAGAGGGAACGCCAAGAGATTGTCGAGAAAGCCGAAGGGAAAGGCGAAGATCAAAAACGAAAAAGGGAACAGCAGGGCCCGGAAAATCGGCCATCCCACCAGCATGAGCAATCCCCCTCCGATCATGAGTTGCAGCGAAAGAAAGCCCACGATCTGGATATCAACCTTGAATCCAATCCAATAGAGAGCCAACGACGCGGCGAGAGCGGCCAAGCCGGCACGGGAAGGTCGTAGGGGTAGTTTTTTCAAGTCTTTCCACTGGTGCAGGACCAGTCCGACGGAGATTAGGGGGACCATCAGCCCATGGTGCCAATCGGTGGTCCGCGGATCGGTCCAAGACCGGTAGATCAAACTAAAGACCGTGTGCGCCTGGCTGTCATAGCCAAAGTTGTAGGGTACAAAACCATACAGCCCCGTGATCAGAGCCAGCACCGTGAGTGCTTCGAGCCAAAAGCCCCAAGAAAAGGAAGCGTCTCCGCGAGGGGGTGAACCGGCAGGCCCAGTCGAATCCATGAGAGAATTTACCTCCTTCTCTTTCCAAAAGAAGGGATTTTCTCCATCAAAGAATAATAAACAAAAAGGCTATTATACTTCAGATATCGGGTCAGAAGTCGGCGAGGCTCCTGACAAAGTCGGTACACCCAGGTCAGCCCTGCTTTCTGCATCCAGCTCGGAGCAAAGGGTCTTCGTCCTGCCAAGAGCTCGAACGCATCTCCCACAGCTAGAAATACTCCCCGCGAATGTCGGGAGATATTTTTGGCGATCCACTTTTCCTGTCTGCCCCCTCCCAGGGCGACCCAGATAAAGTCGGCCTGAGATGCCCGGATTTGGTCGGCGAACTTTTGTTCATCTGCCTCCGTCCAGATGCGAAATGGTGGGGATAGCGTCCCCACAACTTCCACCTCGGGCTGGATTTTTCGGGCTGCGGCCACCAGTTCTCCCAGACAGCGTTCTGTGCCTCCAAAGAAAAAATGTTTCCAAGGCCAAGGGAATTTTTTCAATGCTTCCTGCATCAAGTAGGGACCATACACCCGGTCCTTGATTGCGGCCCCCTGCTTCCGCATCGCCCAGACCAGCGGCATCCCGTCCGGCAAAAGAAGATCGAATCCTTCCAGGATTTTGCCAAATTCGGGCTGTTGTCGAGCCAATGCCACCAGGTGCGTGTTGCAGGCGGCGACCGCGGCAGGCTTCTTCGCCCCTGCCAGCTCTTCAAGTTTGGCAACCGCCCCTGGGTAATCAACACCTTCCAACCTCACGCCCAAGACTCTCAAATGTTGGGGCTCCATCATCAAATTGGATGTTAGCCGATGGGATTGTTCTCTTCCAGTCCGGACCCTGCTTCCAAAAAAATAGAAGCGGGTGATCCGAAAGTTAATTTCCTAGCCGAACAATTCCCTTGTCTACGCAGATTGCATGTCGTTGGCCTTTCCTGCCAGCGCCTTGCGATAGATTTCCGCCATGCGGTTTTGATAATTCTTTGCCGAATATTCTGTGGCAACAAACCGGGACGCCTCTCCCCCAAGTTTTTCCCGAAGGCGCGGATCCCTTGCCAACAAACAAATCACTTCTGCGATTTCAGCCACCATCTTGCCCGGATTACTAATTGCAATTTTAAATCCCCTATTTTCCGCAACAATCGAACCCGGCCCACCACCATTCGCCACAATCGGAACAGAACCCGCCAACATGGCCTCCAGCAAGGTGAGGCCAGTGTGCTCTCTCAAACTGGGAAGCAAGTAAAGATGGGATTTACGCAATTCATTTAAATAGTCATCCCCGCTGAGGCTATCGCCAAAGATTATTCGATCCTCAAGACCAAGCTCCTTCGCGAGTTTCTGCAAGTGCGACCGTTCCGGGCCATAGCCTCCCAGCCGATAGACAAAATCGACTCCTTGATTCTTTGCTATCGCCAGAGCTTTTAGGGCGACGGCCACTCCCTTTCTTCCTTCAAGATTCCCTCCTGCAAAGATCCTTAGAGGCCTTCCATCTGGCTTGGACAAAGACCTGGCCTGCAGGTTTTGAATTCGCTCAGGCCAAAACATCGCTGGACTCATTACCTCAACTCCGACTTTTTGCCCCCTTAGGCCAATCAATAGCCCCTTTGTCTCTTCATTGGCCGCTAGACAGAAAGCAGCTTTCTGTGCTGTTGCTCGAATTTTCGGAGAGAGTCGGCTGGCGATATTGCTGATTTCACGAGCTGCCTCAAATATCCGGGCTTGCGGCGACAGCAAAGATCGACATTCCCACGGGAAAGGCTCCCCTCCGCCGATGGGCCCCCAAATAAATGGAATACCCAGCCTCCATAAGGGGCAGGAAACTCTCCAAGTTGAAATAGTAACATGGTGGGCCAGATCAAAAGGCCGTTCCGCATGAATTTGCCGGGCTTTGGCTAAAACTTGCCGACTAAAAGCTACTGTTTGTAGCCAGCTTTGAGCCCGGGCAAGCATTCGATTTGGATGCCAAGTTGTCTTTTTGCCCAAATAATGAACTCGGAAGCCCAGCGGTCTTTCGATGGCTTCTTTTTCAATGGCCATTCGGTTGTTTTCTGTCGTGATAACTTCAAGATCCACTATTTCGCGAAGTGCTTGAATTGCATTCCATCCAACAAAGGACTCTGAGCCTGCCCGAGGCTCACAGGCTAGGGCAGCGATAAGGACTCTCATCATATGATTCTGATTCGGTGTTTTTGACTGAAAAGCTTTTTGCTAACCTCCTTCTTGTAGGGATCCAACGACTTTCTCTCGATCGTCATTGCTTGCTTAGCTCCAGCCACCTCCCAGATTCTCCCAACAATAGCAACTTTTTCTTCATTTCTCTAAAGCTCTTTTAAGCTCCACTAAGTCATGGTCTAATGGAGGATGTAGATCAATGGTTTTTACTGAGACTTTCATGCGCTTGAATCTTGCTTTCTTAATTCCTTTTTGGATATTGATTCGATTACATTGCGTGGCCTTATATATTATTTCCTTACCCTGCCTTTCATACAGAAGGTAGCCGCAGCATTTTTCTCAACAGAAATTCCCTCGCCTTTGGGAGTTGCACATGTTCCTATCAAAACTTCTGACAGCATTAAGTCGGCTATCTTGTTTGGCATCTACGAACACCCCGAGCGCTACTTAATTTCAAAGTTTTTGCCTCGCGATAAGGATGTTCTTGAGCTTGGCAGTAGCCTTGGAATTGTCACAAGATCAATATTAAAGCTTCTAGCCCCCGGGCGGCGGGTTGTTTCACTGGATGCAAACATTGACTTAAAAGATTTTTGGGACCTTAACGTCTCAAAGTATTTGAAATCCTCGCGGCAGGCAATTTTGGAAAATTGCCTGATAGCATACTCAAATGCTGCGGGCTTCATCTATGGTCCCGACAGTTTGTCGGGTCGCGCATCACAGTCTGGACCAGTCAAGCGCGTCAGAAATACTTCCCTCCAGCAAGTTCTAAAGCAGTTTAGTTTTCATGATGAGTTTTCTCTAATTATCGATATTGAGGGCATGGAATACATGGTTCTAGCACAGGAGTCCGACTTAGTGCGTCGCGCGGCCTTCGTTTGCGTAGAAATGCACGGCTCTGAAGAGGAGACCCTTGCTTTTTTAAAATCTATGCGCCAACTAGGATTCTTTTTATTGGAACAAAAGCATGCGGTTTACGCTTGGGCCAAAAGCCCCTAACTCGGAAAGCTGCGGCTCTGTAATCTAAGATGTTCTTGCCATTTTTACATTTTTGTTCTCACATTTATTTTATATTTTTCTTCTTCGAAGACATTGCATGTTGCATCTTCCAAAGAGTCCTTTGACCATGAGAATCTACTGTTGTACCCCAACAAACTTTTGCGGGGATGAGGATTCTTTTTTTTCCAGAGAATCGGGCCTTTTTTGCCGAACTTTTCAATCTCTAGGCATTGAATCCAAGGCCATCATGCTCTTGCCAAGTTATCCTCAAGACGCGCCCGATGTTCTTCGTGCGAGTTACAAGAATTTATGTGATCCAGAGTGGTGGAAGTCTCTATATTTGGATGGGTTGGTTCTATATTCGTGGGCTGCACCCCGGTACAACGCTGTCGCACGAGCTGTTCACCTGGCTGGTGTGCGTTCAGTCGTATACATGGATACCCATGGCCTTATTTCTCCTTTGGGAAATCCTCAGGCTTGGTGGAAATTTGGATGGAGACCTACTTGGGCGCTTGCAGGCAATTCTTTTCTCAAGTTTTACTCTTTCGCCAAGTTTCTAATTGATAGCAGTTTGCTCATCACTGCTCGACGCCGTGTCCGCCACCTCGCTAGCTCCCATATAACTACCCTTCCGACTCGTGCTGGCGTTACTTGGATGAAACAGGAACTTGCAGCGCTTGGTCGATCAGATTTGGCTGAAAAAGTTTTTTACTCACCACACCCTCAGAAGATTCTTTTTAATTATAACCATGCTCCGAAAGAAAATCTTGTTGTCTCCGTCGCTCGCTTTCGTCCAGAGGACTGGGCCCAAAAGCGTCCAGACTTGCTAATTAAAGCTCTGAATACTTTTCTAAAGAAGAAGCCAGACTGGAAAGCAATCGTAGTCGGGAATAGTGCCTCTCAGTTAGAGAAATCTTTACGTCTTGAGCCCCATAAAAACATTCAGTTTCTTGATTATCTTGTGCATGAGGAGCTAGTAAAACTTTACCAAAAAGCAAAAATTGGTTTCTGGACATCTCTTTGGGAAGGCCAGCAGGGCACAGCCGCACAAGCCCTTTGTTGTGGCTGCTCGGTAGTTGCGCCTGAAAGTCCCTTAAATAATTGTTTTGGAGATTATGTTTCGACATCAAGTGGACGACTTGCAGTAAAGGCCACCCCGCAGTCCCTTGCCGAATCACTTTTTCTTGAGGTAGATAGCTGGCAAGAAGGCGCCCGTAACCCGGCCGAGATATCTGCCTTCGCAAAAGAACTCTTCCACGCGCCTTCTGTTGCGAAGCGAATCCTTTCGATGATTCTTAAATAGGTCCTTTTTGGATCAGATAATTTGCGTCAAATCGAGGTTAACACTCTATTTTTTAGCTTGAGTGCTGGCTAGCTTGTAACTTTTGCTAACAACTCCCGCACGCCTGTCGCCACCCCTCCAGACCTCGCATTATCTAGGCAAGGATCAGCTCGAAGTATAGTCGTTAGCTCAACAGGTTGTCAGAGTCTAATCCTGGTTGATCTTCGCGCTTCTTCTGCAGTTCATTGATTTATTGTTTTCTACAAAACGATGTCAATGAAGGCGATTGCGGCTGGTTTCTGCTTGCATCCCTCGATTGCCTTTCTCGCAATACAAGATTTATACCGGAGTTGAGCGCCTCCAGCCAAGATTGAGTCAAGGCTTCAAAATGACTGCCAAGCATTATCTTGTGGCGTGTCATTGCCATCAAGAATACAAATAAGCTCAGCCCCTTGTTTTTCTGAGAGCTCTCCAACCGATTGCTTGAAATCTGCTAACAGCTCGAGCCGGGTCTAGCGTTGCCAAAAAGTTTTCGCCCTCTTGATTTCTTTTGAAGGGTTTTCTGCTTAGAAACGGCGTGAGCCTGGGTTTTAATATGTCGGTGTGCAATGAAAAGATAGTATATCCTGCGGCCGCCAAGATCTGTTGAAGCTCGGTATTCGCAAGCCCAATATCTTCATAAATAATATCTCTGATTTTCTTTTGTTGCAGAACTTTTGAAGCTCCCTTAAAGACCTCGGCCTCGTATCCCTCAACATCAATTTTGCAGACCCCAATAAATCCAAGAGTCTCACTCATCTGGTCTAGTGTCTCAATTTTTACCCGTAAAATATCCTCATTTTTATTCTCCTGAGTTCCCATTCGGGAAGTTCCTCGGTTCTTCTCAAAATGTCTTGGAATTACCAGTGTTCCTTCCCCGCTTTTCTGTCCCAGTGCAAAATTTCGTGTTTGCAAGTTTTTCTGAATATTGATGCCGTTTCTGCAGTTCGCGATCAATTCCTGATATAAGTCTGGATGCGGTTCAAACGAAATGACCTTCCCTTTTAATCCTACCTTGCGGGCCATTAGGGTTGAAAATTGGCCAATGTTCGCGCCAATATCGAGCGCTGTTTCACCTTTATCGAGAAGCCTTTCAATGGCTTCTCCAACAACCAAATCGAGCACTCCATAACACCAAATCACCGATCCAATGACCTCCTCAGGAAATACTTTTATAGGATCACCCCAAGGCAGGACAACTATTTCACCCTCCGTCTTTGGGGTATAGTAAAGTCGTTTGAAGCGATGAAGAATTTGTCTTGGCCTAAAAAGGTATTCTGGCCTGAGAAATATCTTTAATGGGTTCATTTAATGCCGTGACTTAAAAACGGATGGGCATCAAACTGATCCGCTTGCACTGCTTTTGTCGAGCTAATACATGTTTTCTCAACAAACCCATTCCTGTAGATAATTTTTTATACTCCGAGATTAATGACTCCAGTATTTTAAAGCTGAAAACTCCGTGACAATGCGAATTACACATTTTGTTCGCGGGCTAGGCGGTGGCTATTTAGCGACCTTCATCAACATTGCTTATACAGCGGTCAGCGTGCCCCTCGCTTTGCATTATCTAGGCAAGGATCAGTTCGGACTGTGGTCTTTGGCTCAACAGATTGTCGGATACCTCATATTACTCGACCTAGGCGTGACTTCTGCGGTTAGTCGATTTATTGCCGACCACAAAGATGATGTGAATGGAGGTGATTATGGACGCTTACTTCTTACTGGGGGAATCGTTTTTGCGATCCAAGGCGTCCTCATCGCATTTGTAGGAATAGTTTTTTCGATCTTTGCCCCTTTCTTGTTTGCCATCCCGATGTCTTTGGCTCGCGATTTTACAAATGTCTTGGTGATTATCACCTCTATTTCCGGGTTTTCTATTTTTTCCCGTAGCCTCGCAGTTCCCCTTTGGTCCTTTCACCGGATCGATTTTTCTTACCTAATGGGGTCCCTCACACTCCTGACTGGGTTTGCTGCAATGTGGCTCGGCTTTCACTTGGGCTGGGGCATTTACAGCCTTGCTTTCTCGGGTCTACCGGCCGCTTTCTTATGCCCGGTAATGACTTTCTATTTTTGCAAGAAGAATGGATTTTACCCTTCGGCCAAAAGCGCTTGGCAGAAACCGACGTGGTCTGACATTCAAAGAGTTTTTGTCTTTGGGAAAGATGCGGCCCTCATGTCGCTTGGCTCCCAGATGGTCAATGCCAGTCAGATCATGATCATCAGCCGATTTGTCGGGTTGGATGCAGCGGCGACATTTTCCGTAGGCACCAAGCTATACTCTTTAGGGCAACAGTTGGTCGCCAAGATTGTGGGAGCCGCTGCGCCTTCCCTAACAGAGCTTTTTGTTCGAGGAGAATTATCTAAGTTCAACGCTCGCTTTTTAGATGTTCTCCGTGTTAGCGCATTTGCATCGACTTTAATTGCATCTTTTCTTGTCGCCGGGAATTCAGGTCTTGTGTCTTTTTGGACCTCAGGAGTAGTGAACTGGAAACAATCGTCTGACGCAATACTGGGAGCCTTGTTAATTGCTACTAGTCTTACTCGATGTATGACCGAGTTATTCGTATTTAGGGGCAGCCTCAGATCAGTTCGGCATATTTATCTTCTCGAAGGGGTTCTTGCTATTCTTTTCGGAGTTCCAGTGGTGGCAACATTTGGAGTTGTCGGTCTTCTTGCTTCGTCCCTTTGCATTCATCTTGCAGTTACCGTGATTTTATCAGTTCGGGCATCTGAGAGGCTCCTGCCATCGATTAAGCCCATAATCTTTTCTGGCATCGCTTCCTTGCTAGTTTTTTCTCTTATTCTTGGCCTCTCGCTTTTGCCGATTCCCTCAACTGCCCGGCTTATTCCCATTCTTTTAAAGATTGCCGTGCTAGTTTTAATGGCAGCGGCGGGAGGTTGGTATTTTATATTCCCCCAAACCTTTAGGAAGTTTGCTGTCTGCAGTTTCCGTAACATTTAGAGAAATGTTGAGTTTTAAGTATTTATTTCTATATTATATTTCTCAAGGAGGCTCCTGCTGCTTGTGATGTCATGAACTTTCAATTGAGTCTGTATGAGACTCTTGGAGTTTTTAGAATGTGGTCAGCCCCTAGCGTTTGAGTTTGACATAAATACTTCCCCGTGTGCTTTTATTGAGCTTCCCCAGGTAAAACTTCTGGCGTGGCAAACCCCAGCTTGGATCGTGTTTGCGTTTTTGCATAGCTCCAGCGCTTCCAACAGTTTTTCTTCCACCTTCTCTGCCGTGGCTGGATTTGCGTAAACCGCACAGTCACCCCCGACTTCCATTTCGGCCTCCCCCGGCAGACAAACTACCTGCACCCCCAACGCAAGGGCCTCAAGTATTGGAAATCCAAACCCCTCAAAATACGAAAGGTACAATAGCGCGTGTGCACTCTGATATAATTCCAGAAGCTGTCCTCGTGAAAGTCTACCCACACACCGCAAAAATGCCGGCACAAAGCCCAACACGGCCTGTGTTCGCGCTTTTATTATCTCTTCTGATCCTGTCACTACCAGCTCTAGCTGGGTCGTTTTGTTAAGACGGTTACACGCTAGCAGTGCTAGATCCAATCGTTTTCTTTCATTATCTCCTGCTAAGAATACACATCGCATCAGATTATTGGGTTTCAGTGCAAATGATAAATCCATTTTTTCTGACAACTTCCGGGCATCATCTGGCAGGCCGTGTTTAGCTGTTTTGATTTTGTTTTTCGACCATGGAAATCTTTCAACCAAACCCCGCGTGGTGGCTTCGGATATGGAAAGGATGCTTTTCGACCTTAATAGCGCGTTACCGAGGCAGGCGGATAAATATAAGCGTGACCGCAGTGACATTCCGTCCCCCCCCAATCTCAAAAATCCATAATCATGTATGGTGGTTACGAATGGCATGCAAGGTAGCCACGGCACAATCTGGAACGGAAACCAGGCCAGCTCACAGCCCCACTTCTTTCTTAAATGTTGTAGAGCCATATTTCTCCAAATGAACGGCCTGCCCTCAGAAAAATAAAACTCCGTCTCCTTCGGCAGTCCTTGGATGCATTCCTGAGATATCTCTTTACCAAAACACACTGCACGCATGCCGTAGTGCTCATATAACCCACTGAGGATATGCTTGATGTACAGAGCCACTCCGCTGTCCCGGTACTCAGTGCAAAGCCGTGTGGCCTCCACAGCAAGGATCGGTGTTTTTTTCATATTCAAAAGCCCATGCCTTTCCTAGCCTATTCTATGGCTTGGATGCAAATCGTTGGACGTCTCCGTCATCTCTTTCGCCAACTTCCCAGCTTCTTGTGGTTGTTGGAGCTAAAAATACGCGGTGCCCAGTTATTTCCCCCCATTCATCTTATTGGTCATCCCGTCTGTGCCCGTTTCCCCGGTTCTTCTATTTCCATCGGCAGTTGTGTGACTTTAGACAGCTCTGTCCGCAACAACCCGCTTGGCGGTTCTTCGCCCTGCGTGCTGCGCACTATGACCCCGGCCGCCCGCATCAGACTTGGAGATAGGGTTGGAATTAGTAGCAGTACAATTGTTGCTGGAAATCTCATCGACATTGGTGAGGACACTATTTTGGGCGCTGGGTGCATGGTGTTGGATAACGACTTTCACGCTCCCGGCCCAGGATTTTCTTGGCTCCCAGAATATTCGAGAAACTCCAAACCCGTGAAGATTGGCCGCGGTTGCTTTATCGGCTCACGCTCCATCATTCTCAAAGGTGTCACACTTGGTGACCGCGTTGTCATCGGCGCCGGGTCCGTTGTTACCAAGGATGTCCCCGCCTACTCCATCGCTGCCGGCAACCCTGCCCGTACTGTTGGCTCTATTCCAAATCCAACCTAATCTGTCTGTTCCTTCAAGGGACCGAAAACAGTTTCACTTTCCTTACTTGATATCGAAAAACGTCGAATGGTTGTTTGGCTAAGACCACAAGTCCGCCTCTATCACTGATGAAAGACATAAATGCTAGTGGATCACCTATCTATCTTTTTGCCTAAACGTAGCTTTTACTACCTGTTCAACTGTCTCTTTGCCATTTTTGTTTCGAGGCTTTAATGTTGATTTGTGTCGAATTTTACTGTGCAAAAATTGGTTCTGGGGTTGATCACTTTGGCCGCGTTTCTCGCCGCCCCTTGGCTGACTAATGAGTTCCTGGGCGGCAATCTACTTCCCTTAACTTTCGTTTTCGGAGCTGGCTTCCTTCTGCTATTCGTTTTTGTCCTGCGCGATAACTGTTGGATCGCCGTCCCGCTCTGCCTTCCCATGACGGGATCTTTAAATTTTCTTCCTATCAAGTTTTCCCCTGCGGAACTGTCGATCCTACTGGTCATTAGCTACGTCGCCCTCCAGATGCTGATGACCAAAAGGCAGTTCATAACTCTTGGGCCTCCAGAGATTTGGATTCCCGGAGTTCTGTTTGCCGGGGTTCTTCTTTATCATTGGGGAAAAGGTGGCGGCCTCGGACTCAGCATGTTTGGCGGCGAGGCCAGCGGCGGCCGCCGCTTCTTCACCATTCTTTCGGGGATGCTAGTTCTACCTGCGCTCCTCTGGTTCCGATTGGGAAAGTCTCCGTGGCTTTCCCGAGTTCCGTTGCTTTATCTAATAGGTTCGATTCTCGAATTCACACCCTTTGCCATTTCGTCCGCAGTCCCGGCTTTGGCTCCACACATTTTTCGCATCTACTCTTCCGTAAACATTGAGGCGTATGCAGGGACCCAAGCTTTTCGGGACAGCTCCATAGTTCGCGTCGGCCAAATTGCCCCACTCTGTGTCGCCGTACAGCTGGCGTTGTTTTCCTACTTTCCTCCCAAAAGCTGGATTTGGCCTTCTCGTTGGTTTGTTGCTCCCTTGTTACTTTTATCCTTAGGGGGAACCATTTGGAGCGGGTTTCGTTCCTTTTTGTTTAACTTTATTATTACGTCCACTGTTGCCCTTTTTTTGCGCGCCCGTTTTATTCTGTTGCTGAGCATCCCTTTTCTTGCAGGGATTATCGCTTTGCTCGTTGCTGGCCAAGGCTCGCTTTTTAACCTGCCCCTCACCATGCAGCGCACGCTTTCTCCTTTCCCGGGCAAATGGAACCGCGAAGCCTTGGAGGCCGCGGAGTCGTCAAATGATTTCCGAACGAATATTCAAAAGGTTTATAAATCCGACTTCATGGATAAGGCCGGGTGGCTGGGAGAGGGATATAAATTTGATGCCAAATACATGCAATCCCGTGCTTCCGATATTGCTACTCGTTCCATGGAAGAAAGCGGAGAATCGCAGGCAAAGAGTTTTATCATCGCGCGGGATCATCATGTCGGCTGGGTAACCCTTCATCACGTGACCGGTTGGATCGGCTTTGGGGCCTTTGTTCTGCTATGCCTTGGGTCTCTTTTTTATATCTGGCGCCATGTTCTCCAATCTCCTGCTGTCGATATTCCCCCCGAACAGGTTTGGGCAACTGCTCTTATGACTCAGGTAATCTTCTCATTTTTTTCCGTCTTCGGTGCAATTTATCTTTTTATACCCCCTTTCTGCGTCTTTGTAGCTGTCGCCATACAGTCTTTCCGGGCGCAGGTGGCTCGGGCGCTTCCTCTTTCCCAAAACAACATGGCCTCTATCTAATTTCTCACTCTTGCCCACTTGAAAAGTCTTACCACTGAAAAAGTCATCTTTGCTCTGATCGCTCTGGGCACCTTCTTGCTTGCCCCCTTATTGACCACTGAATTTCTCAATGGCAACACTCTACCTGTTGTTCTCATTTTTGGCCTTGGCCTGATCTTTGCTTTTCGGGATCAGTGCTGGATATTGATCCCCCTCTGTCTCCCCCTAACTGGATCTCTCAACATTCTTCCAATAAAATTTTCCCCGCTGGAACTTTCCATTCTTTTGGCCCTTGGTTATGTCCTCCTGCAAATCATTTTTACCGAGCGCCGCCTAATCCGTCTGGGCCCCAAGGAGCTTTACCTGCCCCTTCTTTTGATCGCCTTTATCCTGCTTTATCATTGGGTAAGTGGTGGCGACTTAGGCTTGAATATGTTTGGCGGCCAAAACAGTGGGGGCCGTCGTTTTTTTTCCATTCTTCTCGGCATGGTCGCCCTACCCGCCCTTCTCTACTTCCCGCTAGAAAGGTCCCCCTGGCTATCCCGGGTCCCGCTTTTGTATCTCCTGGGCTCTCTGATTGAATTTATTCCTTTTGCGGCCTCCTCTTTTGTCCCTTCTTATGCCCCCTACATCTACCGCTTCTACTCAACGGTGAATCTTGAAACATATGCCAATAGCGTCTCATTCATAGAAAATCCCATTACCCGCGTCGAGCAAGTTGCCAGAGTTTGTCTGGCTCTGCAGCTTGTCCTCTTCTGTTACTTTTGTCCCCGAAATTGGCTAAAGCCCACCCGATGGTTTGTAGCTCCTCTTTCGATTCTTTTGTTTCTCGCGACCGCGTGGAGCGGTTTCCGCTCTAGCTTATTTAATTATGTAGTCGCTACTGGAACGGCTTTGTTTTTGCGCTCCCGCTGGCTCGTTTTGCTGAGCTTCCCTTTGGCCGGCGGATTGCTCGCGTTCCTCGTTTTTGGCCAAGGGGACCTCTTCCATCTTCCTGCAACCGTTCAGCGCGCTCTGTCCCCCTTGCCAGGCAAATGGACCCGCGAAGTCGTCGTGTCTGCAGAATCGTCCAATGATTTTAGAAGCAATATCCAGAAAGTGTATGTGGCGGAGTTCATGGACAAGGCTGGGTGGCTGGGGAGCGGTTACAAGTATGACGCCCAATATATGGCGGACCGGGAAGGATCCATCGGCACGGTGATGCTCGAAGCCAGCGGGGATGCCCAGGCCAGAAGCTTTATCACCGCCCGAGATCATCATGTGGGCTGGGTTGCCGTTCACCACGTCATGGGCTGGATCGGTTCCGGTGCGTTCGTTCTTCTTTGTCTTGGATCTCTTTTTTATGTCTGGCCCCGCGTCCTCTACCCTCATTCGGGCGATGTTCCGGCCGAGCAGGTCTGGGCCATCGCCCTGATCACCCAGAGCATATTGGGATTTTTTATTGTCTTCGGGGCACTCCATAATTTCATCCCACCCCTCTGTGTCTTTTTAGCGATCGCTATCCAATCCTTCCGCGCTCATTCCCCTACAATTAACCGACCAGATCAATCAACTTTTCCGCTCGAGTTTTAACCCCAAACGAAGTTACGCTTTTTTTAGGCCGCTCTAGCGGCCCCACATCCTCCCAGGCCATGTCGTCCTTAGCTTGGTCGCAGAAAAGGGTTCCCGCTGATCCTTCCCCGAAACGTAGATTTGATAATTCACATCCTCCGCCCGATAAGCTCCACGCAAAAGCCTCCTCAATCGATGCCCCCAAACCCAAGCAGGCCGAAGAGCTCGCAGTAGCGCCGGGGCTGAGGCATCCAACCGTGCCCTCTCTTCCTTTGCAACGGGACTCAGACCGAGATTCGCCCCATCTTCCATAAATGTAGAAGATGTTTTCTGCAGGCAGCGGACTTTTTTTTCACTGCGCAATACCCGTACAAACCATTCCGCATCCGCGGCTGCCCGGTAGCGGGTGTCAAAAAGAGTGCCTTCTTCCACGAGCTTTCGCCGAAAGAAGATCCCGGCCGTCAGGGCGGCGAAGTGACAGGTCCACGTATGGGCCAAGCCGGGTTTCACCATTTTTCTGTGACAGATGGCCTGCCCTTTCGGACCGACCACCAAGACATCTCCCAAGATCACATCCACGTCAGGCTTTGCCAAAAAGAGTTTCCCTGCTTCTTCCAAAGCCCCCGGCAAATACTGCTCGTCACAATTCAAATAGGCACAGATCGCCCCGCTTCCCTTCTTCAGTCCTCGGTTAATTGCATCGTACATCCCTTCATCTTTTTCGCTGATCATGGTCCTCCGATACCCCGGTCGATTTGGCCATTTCTCCTCGATTTGCTGTGCAAACTCAGCAAAGCCCGCTGTGCCACCGTCCTGAATAATATGCTCCACATTTACGCCTTGTTGATCGGCCACCGACGCAATGCAGGAAGCCAAATAATCCAATTGCCTGAAGCTGGGCGTCACAATCGTGAAATCCATTCCCAGACCTTATCGCAATGGGAATAAATTCACCACTATGTCCTTCCTCTGTTGTGACTTTCCTCCCTCCCCCTTTGGAATAAACTTTAAGAGTTGAAGCGCCTTCGCATCCTTCAGATTTTCAGCCGCTATCTCCAGCATGGTGGTGAAGAAGGGTCCGTCTTCCGTATCGGGGATGCCCTACAGAAGTCCCATGACGTGGAATATTTTATCGGTTCCACCCAAGATCTTGTCGGCACCTCCCCTTTTGATTTTCTAAAAGTTCCCCTGCGCTCTTGGCACAACTTCACAGCCGCACAGCGGTTACGCCGGTACCAGGAGGTTGGCCAGTTCGACCTGTGGCAGATCCACAATGTCTTCCCTGGTTTATCCCCTTCGGTTTATCAGACGGCCTTCGACCTCCAGGTCCCCATCATTCATTTTCTTCACAACTATCGGATGTCGTGCACCAACGGATTTTTTATCAACCACGGACAGCCCTGCGAGCGATGTATTCATGGCAACTTTTGGCCTGCCTTGCAGACGGCCTGCTGGCGCGACAGCCATCTGGCCAGCGGAATGACGGGGCTTATCCTCCGTCGCTTTCGCTCCATGGGGCTGTTCGACAAAGTCTCGGCATGGATTGCCCTCTCCCACGCAGCGAAGGCCAAGCACATCCAAATGGGCATCCCGGAAGAACGGATTCATGTCGTTCCCCATTTCTACGAGCCCCCCGGCCCCCCTCCCCCTTCTTGCCCTTCTGGAGATGTTTTATTTTTGGGACGGCTGTCCCCGGAAAAAGGCGTGGATTTTCTCCTGAAGGCCTGGGCCCAGATTGAAACCGGAACCCGCAAGCTGGTGATCGCCGGAACCGGCCCCGAGGAGCCGAAGCTTCGCAAAATGGTCACCGATCTCCACTTAAGAAACGTCGAATTCACGGGCTTTCTCCAGCCCGACCAGCAGGAAAGATTTTGGCGGGAGAGCGCTTTTTTTGTGGCCCCCTCGATTTGGGACGAACCGTTCGGCATGGTGGTGCTGGAAGCTTGGTCCAGGGGGCGCCCAGTTGTGGGCTTCGCCAAGGGTAGTTTCCCAGAAATGATTTCCGAGGGCCAAGATGGTACCTTGGCCCGAGAAGTCACCCCCCAAGCGCTGGCTGAACGGATCTCTTTTCTTCTCAAGAATCCTTCTCTTGTTGAGTCTTGGGGCCGCCATGGCTTGGCCAAGCTGGATCATTTTGCCTCGAAAACGCGCTGGCTCTCCTCCATGGAAGCCATCTACCAATCCTCTCTCCCTTTGCTAAACTAAGCCCATGCCCCTCTCGTTCTTGAAATTTATTTTTGCCCTCATAATCGGATTGGGCGTGGTCGCTGGCTTGGATCGTGGCATAGCCTCTCTGTTCGGCGAGCAAACCTTGGCTCCTCTCATCTCGTTGCTCATTCTCGCCGGTTTTTCTTTTTCCCTTACCCCCGCTCAGATTCTGCTGAGCATTCCCCTCTTTGCATTCGAAAGCTTTGTGTTGATCCATGAAGCATCTGCCTATCCCTTGGTGCGTACTGCTACTGTTTTTTTGGGGGGGGCGCTGGCTTGGGCCGTGCGGACTGAACGGCTGAAGATTAGTGCCCAGCTCATGGAAGTGGACACTCTCCTCTCCCAACTTCCCGCCCCTTGGCTGATGGTCGATTCTTCCAGCAATATCCTTCAGGTCAGCGGGGCGGCTGTCGCGATTCTGAGGATTCCCTTGCAGGAACTACAGTCCTCCACTTTTTCCTATCTCTTTTCTCCCGCTGAAAGAAAAGGTGATTTTATTCAGACCTTTCTTAAGGTGGTGGATCACCATCAGGGAGTTTCAGGGTTAGAACTGATTTGCCGGCACTCCGGGCAGACTTTTACCGCCTCTCTGGCACCCTTGACCAACACCCGCGGCACTTCAGTTTTGGTTGTACTTGCCCCAAAATAATCCTGATGGATCTCCTGTTTCTTTTTCGGTGTGCGTTGCTCTTATTCGGAGCTTGGGGGTCTTGCCTTGCCTCCCCTCCGCTGGTCATCCCCTACACCCCGGACTACGGCGGGGATTATGATCTTTTTGGAGGGGAAAACTACCTGACCAGTGATGATGGTCTGATGCTCGAATCCCTCACCGCCACCCACGGGATGAGCATGCTCAAAAAAACCCAGCTCGCGATGGAGCATCTCCGCAATCTGACTGATCCTCTTCGACTTGCCAAACTCCGCGCCCCTGTGGAGATGCAGAAGGAAATCTATCTGACCCTCTACTGGGTGGCGGAAGCCGACATGGCGGAAGCCGATGTGCAGCAGGTTTTACAGGAAATCTCCCGTCGGGGTCGCGATCAGGCCACCCCCGCCGACGCCACCATGGCGGAAGTCCTTCTTTATAATTTTCACCTCGCCCGACACCTCGGAAT
>Ga0214921_10004683_pt1 | contig 19923 bp, 18 predicted proteins | sample LL1505_MetaG_FD_177992 | JGI IMG/M metagenome (GOLD analysis project Ga0214921, IMG submission 177992) | Freshwater microbial communities from Lake Lanier, Atlanta, Georgia, United States - LL-1505 | ecosystem: Environmental > Aquatic > Freshwater > Lake | place: USA: Georgia | collected...
TTCTGTCCCATAATGAAAGAGGGACATGCTGGATTTGCACCAGCACAACGGATTGGCCTCATGCCGCTTGGAGCTTTCCTCGCATCCACGCACCGTCGTGACCATCATGGAAACATGACAGCGCTTAAGGGCTGGTTCCGAAGGACGGTTAAGAAAGACTCAACGCTCAGGCCCGCGCGAGAATGCGCTCCCGGTTCAAACGCCACATGACGAGATTGAGGACGCCGGCAAAACTCACCCAAGCCAGATAGGGCACAACCAGCCAAGCCGCCTCAGCATCAATGGATGCAAAGACGATGATTTGCACCACAATCGAAAGCCAAAGGAAGATGAGGTCAATCAGCGCCCAGTCGGGACGTTTCAAGCCGAAGAAAAAGCCCGACCAAGCGCCATTCAAGACCAGGCTCACCCCGTAGACGGTGAGCATAAGGGGCAGCGCGTCGGGGGAAGCCGCTTCATAGGCCTTTGATCCGGCATAGGCATTGAGCAGAAAGAGCACCATCCAGGCGGGCGCAAAAAGCCAGTTCGGTGGCCGCCAAGAGGGCTTGGCCAGGCTCTCATACCAGTCGCCTGGCTTGAAAAACGCGCCAGAGGAGGCAGCAAGCAAATTCGCGGCGATGAAACTCAGCAGAATGGTCATGATGGCCCGTGTCTCCTGTTATGCTTATACGCCCAAAAACCCAGACCCCAACATTGCTATTCCGAACCGGATCGGTGAAACTGACATAAGAATGTGTCAAAATATTCAGACAGGTATGTGATGAGGCAGGTCTATCCATTCGCCGCCATTGTTGGCCAGGAGGACATGAAACTTGCCCTCTTGATAGCAGCCGTTGACCAAGGCGTTGGCGGGGTTCTCGTGTTTGGTGATCGCGGGACCGGCAAATCAACAGCCGTTCGCGCTTTGGCGGCTCTCCTTCCCAAACGCAGCGTCGTGGCCGGTTGTTCCTATAATTGTGCACCCGAACGCACCGCTGGTCTGTGCGACACATGCGCACCCGGCAAGACGGCCAAGAGCAAGCTTGAACCTATGCCTGTGGTTGATCTGCCGCTGGGCGCAACTGAAGACCGCATCACCGGCGCACTCGACATTGAACGCGCGCTTGCTGGCGGCGAAAAGAAATTCGAGCCCGGCCTGCTGGCCCGCGCTCATGGCGGCTTTCTCTACATTGACGAAGTCAATCTGCTCGAAGATCACCTCGTCGACCTTCTGCTCGATGTGACCGCCTCCGGTGAGAATGTCGTCGAGCGCGAAGGCTTCAGTCTACGCCACCCTGCCCGCTTCGTTCTGGTGGGTTCGGGCAATCCCGAAGAAGGCGAATTGCGCCCGCAATTGCTGGATCGTTTCGGCCTGTGTCTCGAAGTGAAGACACCCACCGAAATGGCTGACCGCATTGAAGTGGTGAAACGCCGGGATCTCTTCGAGCGCGACCGCGCGGCCTTTGTCGAAAGCTGGCAGAAGGAAGAAGATAAAATCCGCCGCCGCATCAAACGCGCACAAACGATGATTGCCGATGTGAATGTTCCAGATGACGTTCTGGAAAAAGCTGTGAAGCTCTGCATGACATTGGGCTCCGACGGGATTCGTGGCGAGATCACGCTCATCCGTGCGGCGCGCTCGGCAGCAGCCCTTGATGGCGCCAAACAAGTGACAGAAGCGCATTTGCGCAAAGTGGCGCCGCTCGCACTGCGCCATCGTCTGCGCCGCAATGTGCTCGATGAAGTCGACACAGGTGTGCGCGTAACACGTGCGCTTGCCGAAGTTATGCCTGCATGAGTGCGGCCCTCGCCGCGAGCCTGTTTGCGGTCGATCCTGTCCGTTTCGGCGGCTTGCGTTTGCGCGCACGCGTGAGCCCAGCGCGCGAATTGTTTCTCGCAGATCTCGCAGCCCTTTTGCCAGAAAACGCGCCGCTGAAGCGCATGCCTGCTTCCATTTCAGAAGATCGCCTGCTCGGCGGGCTTGATCTGGGTGCCACGCTTGCCACCGGACAGCCGGTGGCGATGCGTGGTTTGCTGGGCGAAAGCGATGGCGGTGTGATTGTCGCCAGCATGGCCGAGCGCATCAGCGCTCACACCATTGCCCATCTTTGCACGGCGCTCGACACGGGCTCTTTGCAAATGGAACGCGAAGGCATGCATGCCGTCATCCCTGCCCGCTTCGGCCTTGTGGCGCTGGATGAGGGTGAAGAAGATGAAGGGCTGGCACCAGCCCTTTTGGATCGTCTCGCCTTTCATGTCGGCGAGCCAGATGTCGATCTTCTTGCAAGCAAGTCAGACATTCAACAGGCGCGAGACCTGATGCCGCGCGTGGAATTAGACCCCGCGCAAATTGATGAACTTGTCACCGTGGCCATGGCCTTTGGCATTGCATCGCCGCGCGCCTGTCTTTTCGCACTTCATGCGGCGCGTGCTTGCGCGGCACTGAATGGACGAAATCAGGTCAACACTGATGATTTGCAAGAAGCCGCTCGCCTTGTGCTCTCACCGCGCGCCACGCAATTGCCTGCCCCGCCACAAGAGCAGGAACAAGAGACAGAACAAGAGCCACCTACCGATCAGCCAGAACAATCAGCATCTGACGATCAGCCGGAAGACGACAAAGACATCAACATGCCCGAACCGGGGGCCGAGAGCATGGTTGAAGCCGTGCGCGCAGCCCTTCCCGTCGATCTATTGCGCAAGCTCGTTGCCGGAGACCCCGCCAAGCGTGGACCGCAAAATGGCGGCAGCGGATTAGAGCGGCGCACATTGCGGCGTGGCCGCCCTGCCGGTTCGCGCGCAGGCGAAATTTCAGGCGGTGCGCGTCTGGCCTTGCTCGACACATTGCGCGCTGCTGCGCCCAAACAAATTTTGCGCAAGAAACTTTTGCCTCAAGGGGCCGCCCATCCGCCGCTTCTCTTGCGCAAAGAAGATCTGCGCATCAAGAGGCTTATCGAGCGCACACGTGTCGCCACCATTTTTGTGGTCGACGCATCGGGCTCGCAGGCTTTGCATCGTCTGGGCGAAGCCAAAGGCGCTGTGCAATTGCTGCTTGCCGAATGTTATGTGCGACGCGATGAAGCCGCGCTCATTTCTTTTCGTGGCAAGGAAGCCCGCCTCCTTCTACCGCCCACACGCTCGCTTGCCAGAGTACGGCGCGAACTCGCGCAATTGCCCGGCGGTGGCGGAACACCTCTGGCGCTTGGTATTTCAATGGCAGCCAATATGGCTGAATCCATTCGCCACAAGGGTGACACGCCTGTTCTCGTCTTCTTCACAGATGGTCAGGCCAATGTCACGGCTTTAGGCATTGGTGACCGCCCGCAAGCTGAAGCAGATGCACTCCATGCAGCACGTCAATTGCGCGCCAGCGGCACACGCTGCTTGTTGATCGACACGTCACCACGCCCGCAACCGCGCGCGCGCAAATTGGCTGATGATCTGGGCGCGCGCTATCTGCCGCTTCCCGCCGCACAAGCGCAAAAGCTTTCCGCCGCAGTGAAAGCGGAATTGCCGCGTTAGGCTTTTTTCCAGAAACGGATGAGATCAGCCAGATGCGCCAGCCCAGAGGCTGCCAGCATGGCAAGCATGATTTCGGCTTCACCACGCAGGCCCGCGCTCATCGCGAGCAACAGGCAGAGGCCTGCGGATAAATGCAAAGCAATGTCGAGCGGACGGGGGCCATGCCCCCTTTTCATCCGCCACCAGGACAGCGCTGCCATCTCGATCACGACGAGGATGGCAATCGCATCAGCAAAAACGGCGAGGTTCGGCACAGGCCTTAGGCCTCCACCGACTCCGCATCTTCACCAGTCTTTTCACCGCGCTCATTGCCAAGCCACGGGCATTCATCAACACCGACATCTGCCGGATCCATCTGCAACGGGCCAGCCACGGGGCACAGCTGCGTGAGCGGATGATTGGCGTCCACCACATTGCGCGGCAGATCAAGGCTCGACCAGATCGTGTCCAGAGCGTGAAGCAGATGCGCAATATCCTCATCGCTATGCAGCGGTGATGGCGTAATGCGCAGGCGCTCCGTGCCACGCGGTACTGTGGGATAATTGATCGGCTGGATATAGACGCCGAATTCATCCATCAGGCGATCAGACACGAGCTTGCAAAGTACGGGATCGCGCACCATCACCGGCACAATATGGCTCGGGTTGTGCTGATGGGGGACGCCAAGCTTGTCGAGACCATCGCGCAGACGGCGCACGCGATCCTGATGACGCTGGCGTTCAACGCTTGAGCCCTTGAGATGATGCACAGAGGCGCAAGCCCCCGCTGCGAGCGCGGGAGGAATGGCAGTTGTAAAAATAAAGCCCGACGAGAAAGAGCGCACATAATCGCACAGCGCGGCAGAGGCGGCGATATAGCCACCCATCACGCCATAGGCTTTGGCGAGCGTGCCCTCAATGACGGTCAGGCGATGCGAGAGACCGTCACGATCAGCAATGCCGCCGCCCTGCGGGCCATACATGCCAACAGCATGAACCTCATCGAGATAGGTCATGGCATTATACTGATCGGACACGTCGCAAAGATCCGAGATTGGCGCAATGTCGCCATCCATCGAATAGACGCTTTCAAACATGACAAGCTTCGGGCGCGCCGGATCAAGATCGGCAAGCTTGCGCTCGAGATCACGCGGATCATTATGTTTGAAAATGAGCTTTTCGCAGCGGGCATGGCGTACGCCCTCGATCATGGAGGCATGGTTGCCTTCATCCGAGATAACCACGCAATCAGGCATGCCAGCAGCAAGCGTGCCAAGGCTCGCCCAATTCGACACATAGCCAGAGGTAAAGAGCAGCGCCGATTCCTTGCCGTGAAGCGAAGCAAGTTCGCGCTCAAGCAACACATGCTGATGCGTTGTGCCGGAAATATTGCGCGTACCACCTGCACCCGCACCCGCCGCATCAATGGCGCTATGCATGGCTTTCAACACTTCCGGGTGTTGACCCATGCCCAGATAATCATTCGAGCACCAGACGGTGACGGGCTTCTTGCCGTCAGGTCCATGCCAAGCTGCCTTGGGGAAGGAGCCGGCGACGCGTTCGAGATCAGCGAAAACGCGATAGCGGCCTTCGCGACGGAGTTTGTCGATCTCGGATGAAAAGAAAGCGTCGTAATTCATCACAGGCTCCCATTGATACGCAGGTCGGGAATGGATTTGTGCTGCTGCATGTCTTCGTGGGATTTGAAACCCCACTTCCACAATATCTCGGACGGCAGCGGCAGCACGAGAAACCAATGTTCGAGAATGGCCAGGCCCATCAAAACAGACAGAAGCGTGAAGCGGATCGCTACACCTTCATCTGGAGTGGTCATGGCGCGTTCAACCATCAAAGCCAGCGCAACAGTCGCAAGCGTCACGCAGAGCGGAAAGAAAGAATTCATTGCACTCTTGCGGAAGGCTGAGCCGATGTAGCGCAATTGTTCCGGCAAGAAGGCAATCGGTGCATGCGGCACGCCGAGATAAATATTGATCTTTGCCGAGAGACGCATGATCCAGAGCAGAGCGTAGGTCTCAAGACCCAGCGCACTGGAGCCGCCCCATGTCGCAGCCGCAACTGCGGCAAAGCCCACCAGTACAGCAGCCTCATGCCACAAGATCATTTCACACGCGCCAACAAGACGCGCAAAGCCTGATGTCTCAGGCGCCATCGCAGTGCGGCGCGGGCCGGTGATCAAACCCATCAGGAAAGTGATTTCACTCAAAGCCCAGACAGCGAGCGCGCCGGTAAAGGCGTGATAAGCGCCAACCGAGCTCATGTCATTGCGCGCGCCATGCAGAGCGACCAGCCCTGCAGCCGCCAGCACGCTCATGCCCAAAATCGTCACCGGAAAAGTCTGCCGGGGCAATCCATCCAAATAGAGGATCGCCCCGGTGGAGAACCACCAGACGAACAAGGCATAGAGAATGGCGAGGCTGCAGGCGAGCATGTGTGTCCTTACCAGACCGGCTGCAGCGTGACTTGCTTGGGCAGCTCATTCTGACGCACCGGCGTCAGGAACAAGCGACCGAAGGCCAAGGCACCTTGCACGGACAAGAGACGGCACTTGAGGAAGCCGGTGATGCCGCCTTCCGCGCGCGCCGCCTGTGTTGCTTCATTGATCTGACGCAGGCGTTCAAAGCCCGCCCAAATCGCTTCATTGTCGAGATCGATTGTCACCGGGAACACCTGCTTGGTGATTTCTGATGTCAAGTGAATGACCTTACGATCATAGGTTTCCGGATCAAGCCCGAGTGCCTTGTAGAAATCAGCGCGCATATGATCGCGCACATACATGGTCGCGAAGACGGCGAGCAGGAAGAAGCGGATCCAGAGCTTGTTGCGACCAGCAAGCAGTTTCGGATTGGCGCGCATCACGAGCGCAAAAGCCTCGCCATGACGGAACTCGTCATTGCACCATTGTTCGAACCATTTGAAAATCGGATGGAACCGCTTTTCGGGGTGACGCTCGAAATGGCGATAGATGGTGATGTAGCGCGCATAGCCGATCTTCTCGGACAGATAGGTCGCGTAGAAGATGAACTTTGGCTGGAAGTAAGTGTATTTCTTGGCGCGCGCCAAAAAGCCCAGATCAATGCCAATGTTGAAATCCTTCAACACTTCATTGATGAAGCCGGCATGGCGCGATTCATCGCGCGCCATGAAAGCAAAGAGATCACGAATTTCAGGATTGGTGATCCGCTTCTTGATCTCTGCGTATAGTACACAACCGGAGAATTCGGACGTGAGTGATGAGACCAGAAAATCGACAAAGTCTTTGCGCAGCCCTTCGGGCAGCTCGGACATGTCCATCTGGAATTCATCGGTGCGCTGGAAATGGCCCTTGTTCAGGTCAGCTCTGAAATCATTCATCAGCACGTCCCATTCGGTACGCACTGAGGAAATGTCGAGGCGATCCATCGCTTCGCAATCGGTTGTGTAGAAACGCGGGCTGAGGATGGTTTCCTCGAGCGCGGTTTTGACGGAGACATTGGCTCCGCCGCCCTCCATCGGAATCATGCTGCGCTCCCTGCGGAAAAGCCGATCTCATAAAGCTCGGTGAGTTCAAGATAAGACGTCACGCGGGTTGCTGCGCGCGTGAAAGGTCCAGCATGAATAATGGTGGCGGTGCATTTGAACGTACCCTGCTCACCAAAACCGATGCGGGTGGGTGCGCCATGGACGATGACTTTATCGCCTGGTCCCGGATCCATGCCCTCCAGCACGACGTAGGCTTTCAGACTGTCGGGTGTCTGTGCAATCTCGACTGTGCAGGGAATATTTTTTGTTTTGCGTGTTCCAATCATGCCAATCACGGGATCGCCCTCCCTTGTTTAAGCAAATCTGCAAACAGACCAGCATTGCTTGGCCCGAAGCTCTCCAATTCGACCACACGCCCCGTTACGGGATCTGCAATGGTCAGTCGTCCGTCGGCGTGGCGCGCGAGAGAAAAAGTCTCCTGCGAACCACCTTCATGGGCACGACGATCACGGGCAAAGCCCCGCATCACGCCACGTAGAAACCCACCCTCGCCTGCAATGTAATTTGCCACAATGCGACCTTCGTTCGTCTCAACCCGGACACCACCTGCCGGATTGTCGAGGAACCGCAAGTCAACCACTTCCACAACGGGGGAGCGCGGCACACGCGTGGCTCCGAAATCGGTCGTGCGTGCCACCCCTGCAAACAGGGTTGCCAAGCCGACCAAAATCAGACCCGCCTGAGCAGCGCGCCGGGGAAATGGTTGTCCTGCGAAAAGCTCGCTCATGTGATCCTCACGAAGCCATGGCCGCGCCGCGCACAACCTCTTCAGGTGATTGCGGAATGACAACGGGTTTAGGTTGGACATAACCAGCCAGCGCACGGCCCAGCACATCGACTGCCACACGCGGGTCAGCCAGAGCCCGCAACATCGGCTCGGGCCGCGCATAGCGCCAAGGGCGCACATGCGGCCAGAGAACGAGGTAGCCGATCCGGCCATTGTCATTGAGCGACAGCGTTATATCGCCGCTTTGGTCCTTGTGTTCGACCACAGCCGCCCCATCAATCCCCTCAAAGGGAATATTGAGCGTGATCGGCAAAGCCATGCCGATACGCATCACGATGCGCCGATCCGTGATCGAATACATGGTGGTGCGCGCCGACAAAGTGGCGATCACCAGAAGGATAGCCACAGCCGCCAGCGCCAGAGGCGCGAGCGACAAAACGGCGTCTACAACCACAAGAAACGAGCCACCATCCAGCGCAGCCATCATGCCTCGCCATGCCATCAGCAGAGCGAAATAGATCATCACTTCACGCAGACGGAAGGCACGCATCGCCAGAGGCCGCCAATGTGGCGCCCCCTGCCAGAGCAGCCGCTCGCCTGGCGGCAGATAATCCGGCAGACCCGGAATTGGCTCGATCTCGTGCTCGCTCACAGGCACGGCTCCTTGCGATCAGGTGTCGCGTAAAGCGTGCCGCCGCCGTAATAGCCGCAGATCTTGTCTTCTTCGAGCAGAGTGACGCTGTCGGCATTTTTCGTGCGCGGCACTTTGGCGAAATGCTTGCCCAGAACGGCTGCCACACGCACTTCGCGCTTGCCACCGTCAATGCGCGAGAAGTTCACCGGCAGAAGCACGGTGCCCGAGCCATCAGCCAGAGCCACTTCAAAATAGCGCGCGATATATTCCGAGCGATCCACCCAGACATCCTTGATGGTGCCGCCGGACACGCCGTCGTCGCCCTTCACATTCATGCCACGCGGATCAGGATCGCGGCTTTCCAGATAGAAGCCGGTCGCGACACGAAGCGGCACAATCTTGTGCAGGCCTTCATGTGTCATATCTTCATGGTCAGCGCGTTCCGCCCAAGCGGCCGGACCCACACCATCGACCATGGGGTCGCCAGTCGGATCAAGCGGAGTGCCCGGATAGGGTGTGGCTGCCTTAGCTGCGATGTCGCGCGTATCGGGACGGCCGCCTTCCACGACGAAAGTTTCGCCATTGGCCATACGATAGCTTTTGGTCGGCGGGGGCGCCGGAAAGCCAACGGCTGCCACTTTCGAATTCGGGTTTTCCGAAACAAGCGGATAGCCTTCGCGCTTGTTCTCGCGATGGAGATACCAGATCAATCCGGCAAAGAAGATCCAGAATACGTAAAGAAGGGCAGTTGCCAAGTCTACATTATAGCCGATCATCGCAGTGTCTCCTTGATCAGCGGGGCATTTCGGCAAGGCCGAAACGGGCATCGCCACGTTCCGTTCGTGCATGACGCGCGAGCGGACCAATGGCCACGAGGGTGAAAAACAAAAGCAGAAGCTCGATCTGATAGACGGCGCCGTAACCGGCCCAGCTGTCAGACAATACAGGGCCGAGAGCCCCTTGGGCCGCGAGAGCACCAACGCCATCGCGGATCAACGCACCAAAGAACATGGCAGCACCGGCGGCACCCGCCTGCACGCCACCCCAAGCACCAAGTGCCAGACCATTTGCGCCCTTGGCTTCAAGGCTCATTGCGGCAACCAAAGTAGCCACCGCAAACAAACCGCCGCCAAAGCCGATCAAAGCGGCACCAACCTGAAACAGGACAGGAAGTCCAAACGGTCCAGAAACCAAGACAAGAAGGAAAGCCGGCAGACCCAGCATCGCGCCATAACCAGCCAGCCGATAAGTATCAATGCCACGACCCAGCAGTCGCGCTGCGAAAGCATAAGCAGCCAGTGAACCACCCGCGAGCAATGCGGTCAGCAACGTCGTGCGCGCGACCGAGAAATGCAGCACTTCACCGCCATAGGGCTCAAGCACAATGTCCTGCATGGAGAAGGCCGCTGTTCCCAACGCTGTGGCAAAGAGAAAGCGCTTGGCGCCGGGAATACTGATCAAGCGGCGCCAATTATCGCCAAAGACAGGATCATCAGCGCGCTTTTCTTTGCTGCGAGAAGGATTGCGTGCTTCCTGCTTCCAACCGGCGACAAAATTCAAAATCATGGTCAGAAGCGCAACACCCTGCACAACCTGAATGAGTTTTACAGGATTGAAATCAGCCAAGAGAATGCCGAAGGCCAAGGACGATCCCACCATCCCCATCAGCAGCATCACATACATCAGTGCAACAACACGCGGACGCTTATGTTCGGGCGCCAGATCAGCAGCCAGAGCAAGCCCCGCGGTCTGAACCGTCTGCGTGCCAGCCCCAATCAGCAAGAAAGCAGCGGCACTAGCGACATGGCCAATCCAGATCGGACCATCTGTATCGCCCGACATGATGAGCAATGCGAACGGAAGAATAGCAAAGCCACCAAAGGCGAACATTGTGCCCGCATAGAGATAAGGCACACGCTTCCAGCCGAGATAAGATTTGTGATTGTCGGATTTGAAACCGATCAATGGACGCAAGGGCGCCACAATCATGGGCAAAGCCACAGCGCCAGCAACCAGCCAAGCTGACAGACCAAGCTCTACAATCATGACACGATTGAGCGTGCCAACCAGCAAAGCCAGAGCCATGCCAACAGACACCTGGAACAAAGACAGGCGCAGAAGCTTAGACAAAGGCAAGTCAGCTGTCGCAACATCTGCGAAAGGCAAAAATTGCATGCCGACGTTCTGCCATACTTTGGCGAGTTTTGAATCGCTAGCCGTCATCGCGCCCACCATGGCGACCGTGCAGAAGCCTGCGTGGTCACTTCCAAGCCTTGTGAAATATAAAATCCGCGCGACACGCGATAGGTACGCGCAGCCCGCCAACCATCGAGACCAGGCTCACGCCCAATGCCATCAATCAAACGTTGCTGTGCGACCGGGATAATCGCAGGCGAACGATCGCTACGCGGGAATAATTTGCCCAGCGTATGCATGGTCGCTAAGGCGGGCGTGTGCGGCGCAAATGTCACCAGCATGGAGCGGCGTGTATTTTCAGCAAGCCGTGCAAGGGCCGAAACTGCATCGCCCGGCGCATAATGAATGAGCGCATCCATCGAGACAACATAATCAAATGTCCCGAGCGCAGGATCGATCATATCACCGACACGGAAATCAACTGATCCCGGCCCCGGAATACGCGGCGTGCGTTCGCGCGCCAATTGAATAAGGTTGGGCGCAATATCAACTGCAACAACTTCCGCACCACGATGCGCGGCTTCAACTGCAAGAGCACCTGTCCCGCAGCCAGCATCCAGAAGTCGCAACCCAGTCATGTCATCAGGCAGCCAGGAAAGAAGCGTGCGACGCATCTCTTCTCGGCCCGCGCGCACGGTTGTGCGAATGCGGCCCACCGGCGCATCTGATGTCAGAGCGGCCCATGCATGAACGGCCGTACGATCGAAATAGGTTTCAATCGCACCCAACCGTTCACGATAGGAAATGGTGTGAGACATTAGTCAAACCCCAACAGATCGAAGATGTCGCGGTCTTTCAGCGACTGGCCGTTGAATTCTTCATTGCCATCGAGCAGCGATTGCGCGAGGCGCAGATATTCTTGCTGGACTGCGAGAATGGCTGGCGTGGGTTCCATCTCGAACAAAGTCGCCTTCTTCAGGCGCGATTTGCGGATATCGTCGAGGTCCGGGATATGCGCAATGGTGCGCAGACCAGCGACCGCATTGAACTTGTCAATCTGGTCCGTGTCGGCGCTGCGGTTGGCAATGACGCCACCCAGACGCACTTTGTAATTTTTCGACTTGGCAGCAATGGCCTGCACAATGCGGTTCATCGCGAAGATCGAGTCGAAATCATTGGCCGCGACAATCAAAGCGCGTTCGGCATGTTGCAGAGGGGCCGCAAAGCCACCGCAGACCACGTCGCCCAGCACGTCGAAGATCACGACATCGGTGTCATCAAGAAGATGATGCTCTTTCAAGAGCTTCACGGTCTGACCGACGACATAACCGCCGCAACCTGTGCCCGCAGGCGGGCCGCCAGCTTCCACACATTTCACACCGGCATAGCCTTCGAAGACGAAATCTTCGATGCGCAATTCTTCGGAATGAAAGTTTACCGATTCCAGCACGTCAATGACGGTTGGCATCAGCTTCTTCGTCAGCGTGAAGGTCGAGTCATGTTTCGGGTCACAACCGATCTGCAAGACGCGCTTGCCGAGTTTGGCAAATGCGACCGAGAGATTGGAGGATGTAGTGCTCTTGCCAATACCGCCCTTGCCATAGACGGCAAAAACACGCGCATTGCCAATCTTCTGCTGCGGATCGAGGTGGACTTGCACACTTCCCTCGCCGTCACATTTGGTGACGTGAGATGGGTGAGCAATTGGTGGCTTCGTGATCACGTTCATGCGGCCATCTCCATGCCAATGCCTTCGAGCCGGTCCTCGATCTCTTCACCCGCGCGCCGGAGCGCTTCGAGTGTTTCGTCATCCGGTGTCCAGTAATTGCGCTCATGCGCTTCGATCAGACGGCTCGCCATTTTAGCGGCAGAAGCCGGATTCAATTCAGCCAGACGCGCGCGCATGGCTGGGTCGAGCATGTAAGTCTCGGTGAGGCGCTCATAGACCCACGGATCCACTTCGCCTGTGGTCGCCGACCAGCCCATGACATTGGTCACATGGGCTTCAATCTGGCGCACGCCTTCATAGCCATGCTGCAACATGCCCTCGTACCATTTGGGATTGAGCATGCGACTGCGGGTTTCCAGCGCGACTTGTTCATTCAACGTGCGCACAACACCCTGCCCGCGCGTCTGGTCGCCGATATAGACAGCAGGCTTGCGCCCACCGCGCTGCGCCATGCGCGAAATACCACCCAGCGTGTCGAAATATTGATCGAGCGAAGTGACGCCGAGTTCGACTGATTCAAGGTTTTGATAGGCGGCATCCACATCGGCCATGACAGCCGCCAGAAGGTCAGGCTGTTTGGCGGCGCGGCCATTGCGGCCATAAGCAAAGCTCTTGCGGCGCGAATAGATTTCGGCCAGCTCGTCTTCATCTTCCCAAACGCTATTCTCAATCGCAAGATTGAGATTGGCGCCGTAAGCACCTTCCGCATTGGAGAAGACACGCAGAGCAGCAGTTTCCATGTCGCAATTATGTTTTTGAGCATAATCGAGCGCATGGGCGCGAATGGCATTCATCTCGGCCGGCTCATCCGCCAAAGCAGCAAGCCAAGCGGCTTCTGCGAGCAGCTTTACTTGCAAAGGCATGAGATCGCGGAAAATGCCCGAGAGCGTGATGACCACATCGACACGCGGGCGGCCAAGTTCGGCGAGCGACAGCAATTCAGCGCCACACAGACGGCCATAGGAATCATAACGCGGGCGCGCGCCCATCAGCGCCAAGGCTTGCGCAATCGGCACGCCCTGCGTTTTGAGGTTATCCGTGCCCCACATGACGAAAGCGATCGTCTGCGGGAAGCCATGTCCATCGGCAACATGGCGATCAATGAGAAGCTGTGCGCCCAGCGCCCCATCCTTGATCGCAAAAGCGCTGGGGATGCGGAAAGGATCAAAGCCGTGCAGATTGCGGCCCGTGGGCAAGACTTCCGGTGTGCGGAGCAAATCACCACCCGGAGCCGGGCGGATGTAGCGGGCATCCAGCGCGCGCAGGATCGCGGGCACTTCGCTTTCAATCTTCAGGCCATCAATGATCTTTTGCAGATCGGCATAGAGGCGTGTCTCGTCTTCGCTCTGCGCAACGGGCATATTGCCTGCGGCCATAGCGAGCGCCACATCACGCGACAGGCTCGCGCCATGCATGGCATCGGCGCAAGAGATCAGCATGTCGGCCATTTGCTCGATGCTCATCGTGCCGCCGACAATATGGAGACCATGCGGAATAAGCGCATATTCAAGTTCGAGCACGCGCGATTGCAACGCGGTGATTTCTTCTGAAGCCTGTTCCCAAGCCGGTTCCGCAGGCGTCAAATCAACTGCAGCTGCCTGCGCCTGAATGACGGGTGCCAAGCGTGCGGCTTCCGCATCAGAGCCCGGCTCCAGAGCACGCCAGGCTTCCAGCGACGTCTTGAGATCAACAAGGCCGCGATAGAGGCCAGCCTGCGCAACAGGCGGTGTCAGATAGGAGATCAGCGTTGCAGCCGCGCGGCGCTTGGCAATCGTGCCTTCCGACGGATTGTTGGACGAATAGAGATAGACATTCGGCAAATCGCTGATCAGGCGATCCGGCCAGCAAGCGGCCGACATGCCCGCCTGTTTGCCTGGCATGAATTCGAGAGCGCCATGCGTGCCGAAATGCAGCACGGCATCAGCTCCAAAATCTTCGCGCATCCAGCGATAGAAAGCCGAGAAAGCATGGGTTGGTGCAAAGCCCTTTTCAAAGAGCAAGCGCATCGGGTCGCCTTCATAGCCAAAGGATGGCTGCACGCCGACGAAGACATTGCCGAATTGCGCACCCAACACGAAGATCGAAGAGCCATCGCTCTGCTGGCGACCAGGCGCTGGGCCCCATTGCGCTTCGATCTCGTTCAGATAGATTTCACGGCGCACATGATCATCGGCTGAAATGCGATGATGCACATTGGCTTGCGCGCCAAACGTCTGGGCATTGCCCTTGAGCAGATGATCGCGCAGCTCGTCTACGCCGGCAGGCACATCCACCGTATAGCCCTGCGCCTTCATGCCGGAGAGCACATTATGCAGGCTTTCGAAGACCGAGAGGAAAGCAGCTGTGCCGACATTGCCAGCATTGGGCGGGAAGTTGAACAGAACAATGCCCACGCGGCGCTCGGCCAATTCACGGCGGCGCAAGGAAATCAGTTTGTCCACACGAGCGGCCAGCATGGACGCACGCTCGTTGGCCGAGCGCATATCCTGACCTTGATCATTATTGGCCTGCGAACGACCACCGAAAACCATCGGGCCTGTCGCACCATCAAGCTCGGGGATCGCGACCATTATGGTTGCTTCCACCGGCATGAGACCACGATCTGACTCTTGCCATTGTTCCAGCGTCTGGAATTCGAGCGGATGCGCCGCAAGATAAGGCACATCGAGTTCAGCCAGAATTTCTTCCGCTGCTGCCGCATCATTGTAAGCAGGACCGCCGACCAGCGAGAAACCGGTCAACGACACCAAAGCATCAATGCAGGGCTTGCCATTTTCGAAAAAGAATTCACGGATCGGATAGCGCGCATCAAGTCCGCTGGCAAAAGCCGGAATGACCGAGAGGCCCTTGGCTTCGAGGGCGGCGATCACACCATCATAATGCGCGCTATTGCCAGCCAGCAGATAGGACCGCATGACGAGCACGCCAACCGTGCCCTTCTTGCCTGTGCTGACCTTGCGCAGACCATCAGCGCGCTCGGAAATACGACCGGGAAGTGCTGGATGATAAACACCCGATTCCGGATATTCGACCGGATCAGAAACATGCAGCTTGCCGCGCAACACTTTGCGCGGGCCGTCGGCATAGCGATTGATCAGCGCCTTCACCAGATTGGCGACATTATCGTCCGAACCTGCGAGCCAATATTGAAGTGTGAGCAGATAGGCGCGAATGTCTTGCGCAGCACCCGGAATGAAACGCAGCAAGCGCGGGATCCGGCGCAGCATTTTCATCTGGTCGGCACCAGCCACACCTGATTTTTCAGTCTTGCCGCGCAGCTTCTTCAAGAAAGCGCGCAGACCACCCGTTGAATGGGTGGTGAATTTGCCCATGCGGGTGAGCTTGGCCACTTCGCCAGACGACATGCAGACAACCATCGCATCGCAAGTGTCGCGACGCGCGGCCAATGCTGGCAGCACGGCCTGAATATGATCTTCCATGAAGAGCATGGTGGCGATGACAATATCGGCCTTTGCAATATCACCATTGCAACGCGCGAGGGCTTCTTCATCCTCGCCCCAATGGGCGGCCGAATGCATAGAGAGCGTGAGGCCCGGAATTTCCTTGCGCAGCAAATTTTGCGCGCGCGCCACCGCCCCCGCCAGGTGATCGTCGAGAGTGACGATCACCACGCGCACGGGGCAGCTATCAGCGGCCGTAATGCGCTTTGGCTTCATAAAGCGTCTCCACGTCGATACGGGCAGTCCCGCGCTCAAGTGCGAATTTTTCAGTGTTTCGGCGCGCTTTGCCGCGCACGAAGAAGGGAATTTTGCGAAGTTCTTTTTCCGCATCAATCGTCCAAGCCACTTGCGCGCCGCCATCGGCAGCTACAACAACAGGCGCTGGCGCTTCTTGCGCGGGTGCAGAGCCACCCAAGTGCGAGGGCGCAATGCCATCGCGGAATTCGAAATCACCGCGGAACATGCCGATGAGATGTTCTTCCAAGCCCATCATCAGCGGATGCACAAAGGTATCGAAGAGCACGTTGGCACCCTCAAACCCCATTTGCGGAGAATAGCGTGCCGGGAAATCCTGCACGTGAACGGGCGCAGAAATGACAGCGCATGGCACGCCCAAGCGCTTGGCGACATGGCGCTCCATTTGCGTACCGAGAACAAGCTCGGGAGCCGCAGCAGCAATGGCAACTTCGACGTCGAGATAATCATCCGTGATCAACGGTTCGACATCGTAAGAGGCGGCCGCTTCGCGAATCTCGCGCGCAAATTCACGCGAATAAGTTCCAAGACCGACAACCTTCATGCCGATTTCGCGCGACGCCACACGAGCGGCCGCAATAGCATGGCTCGCATCACCAAAAATGAAGACGCGTTTTCCCGTCAGATAGGTCGAGTCCACAGAGCGTGAATACCAAGGCAGACGCGCGCGATTTTCAATTTCCTTGGGCACTTCAATGCCAGCCAGTTCCGCCACTTCCTTGATGAAAGCGCGTGTGCCCGAAACACCAATTGGCATTTCGCGTGTCTGCTTCTGGCCGTACGTGCGCTGCAGCCATGAGGCTGTGATGCTGGCAACTTCAGGATAAAGCACGACATTGAAATCAGCGTCAGCCAGACGTGACATGTCAGCAGGCGTAGCCCCCAGCGGCGCGACGACATTGATCTCAATGCCCATGGCCGTCAGAAGCGCTGTGATTTCTGTTAAATCATCACGATGGCGGAAGCCGAGCGTGGTCGGGCCGAGAATGTTGCACGACGGGCGGCGCCCTTCTGCGCGTGTGGTTTCATCGCGCGGGCGCGTCAATGTGCGCGCAATGCGATAAAACGTTTCGGCCGCGCCCCAATTTTCTTTGCGCTGATAGGCCGGCAATTCGAGTGGGATGACGGGGATCGGCAGATCAAGCGCCTGCGCCAATCCACCCGGATCATCTTGAATGAGTTCAGCTGTGCAGGATGAACCAACGATCAAAGCTTCTGGCTTGAAACGCTCATAAGCATCACGTGCGGCATTTTTGAAAAGCTCTGCCGTGTCGCCGCCCAGATCACGCGCCTGGAATGTCGTGTAGGTCACGGGCGGGCGCGTATCGCGACGCTCGATCATCGTGAAAAGCAGATCGGCATAAGTATCGCCCTGCGGCGCGTGCAAAACGTAATGCACGTTTTTCATCGCGGCTGCGATGCGCATCGCGCCTACATGGGGCGGGCCTTCATACGTCCAGACGGTGAGCTGCATGGCTTAAACCTCCAGCAGCTCGCGCCGAATCAAGGGGCGCGTGAAAAGTTCAGCCAGATCGGCGGCCTGCTCAAAACCCTGCACGGGTGTGAAGACCAGTTCGATCGACCATTTGGTCGCAAAGCCTTCAGCTTCGAGCGGATTGGCAAGACCCAAACCACAGACCGTCAAATCGGGCTTCAGAGCGCGACAGCGATCGAGCTGAAGATCGACATCCTGGCCTTCGACAATTTCGACATGATCAGGCAGCAGATCAAGTTCTGCGGCCAAGTGACGACGATGCAAATAGGGAACGCCGATTTCGGTCAGTTCCATGCCGAGCTCTCGCGACAGAAAGCGCGCGATAGGCACTTCCAATTGTGAGTCGGGGAAGAAAAAAAGGCTGCGTCCGGCCAGTTTTTCACGTGCACGGTGCAGGCTCGCTTGGGCACGGGCGATGGCCGAAGCGATTGTGTCTTGAAACACCTGTTCACCGACATGAAAAACCGTCGCGGCCGCACGCAGCCAGGCTTCCGTGCCCTCTACACCGAGGGGGAAAAGGGCAGGAATATGAATCGCCCCGCGCTCTTCGAGCGCACGCGCCGTGTCACTCAAAAAGGGTTGAGCGAGCAAGAAGCGCGTCTTCGGGCCGATGGCGGGCATGTCTGCCGCATGACGCGCTGGGAGGAAGTCGACGCGCGTCAATCCCATCTGTTCGAAGTATCTGCGGAACTGATCTTCGACAGCGTCGGCTAAAGCGCCAACGACAAGAAGCGAGGGAGCAGCTTGCTCCGGCATTTGGGGGCATTGCGCCACCAAAGCTGCCAGACAAGCGTCTTCACCTTGCGTGAAAGTGGTTTCAATGCCGCTGCCCGAATAAGACAGAACACGCACTTGCGGCATGAGTGTCTGCGACAAGCGTTGCGCAGCGCGCGACAAATCAAGCTTGATCACTTCCGAGGGGCAAGAGCCGACAAGGAAGAGCATTTTAATGTCAGGACGACGCTCAATCAGACGGCCAACCACACGGTCGAGTTCCGCATCAATATCGGCGAGGCCTGCAAGATCGCGCTCTTCAATGATTGCTGTCGCAAAACGTGGTTCTGCGAAAATCATCACGCCCGCAGCGGATTGGATGAGATGCGCACAAGTGCGCGAGCCCACAACGAGAAAGAAGGCATCCTGAATCTTGCGATGCAGCCAGACAATGCCGGTGAGGCCGCAGAAAACTTCGCGCTGGCCGCGCTCTTGGCGTAGGCTCGGGCCCGGACGATCGTCGCAGAGTGGGAGACTCATGTGGTCACCCCGCTCATTTCGCCAGCCTCGCGGCGGGCCGCCCGCAGTTTCAACAGGAATTGCGCGGCATTGATCACGTAGGTGGCATAAGCGGCGAGCGCGAGAATCATCTGGTCGCGCGCATCAATCCAGTCGGTCGCGAGCGCAATCAGATAGGCCGTGTGCAGGGCAATCACGAACATGCTCACAAAATCTTCCCAGAAGAAGACCGGAGCGAAGAGATAAACGCCGAAAACCTCACGTTCCCAGATCGCGCCCGTGACCATGATGAGATAGAGCACGAGGGTCTTGGCAACGATGGAAAGTGTAGCAGCGCCATAGCCTTCGCCCGTTGCAAGGAAACGCAAAACCAGGCCGGCGCTGATGAGAAAGACCAGAAATTGAACGGGAGCCAGTATGCCTTGGACGAGCGTCCACCCCGAGCGGTCTCGGCGTACCCGTTCCTCAGCTGAATAAAGCCCGGCTTGCTTTTGCTGCCGTTCGGCCATGAGAGCCCCCTCGGTTCCCTGTATGTGTCAAGCTATGGTGACACTTATGATGTGTCAAACAATATTTACGTCTAATTATTTTTACAGTATTAGTGTTGGGGGATATTGCTTTACGGGTGCCCCCCGCCTTATTCTAAGGTCAGACGTGGGTGACCGGACCGCTAGTCAGGTATGGCGCCTTTAGGGGGATTTACGGAACACGTCACCGCACCCGCGACGATCCGGGCTGGGAGGGGGTCTATGGCCGACCTCGAGAAGCATCAAGGCATGCGCAGGCAACCGCAAAGCTCGGAAGAACTTCTGACGGAAGGTGACTTTTTGTCGAATTTTGTGGCGGGTGGCGTCCTACCTGAGCTTATGCGGAGCTATGCGAGGAACCATCATTGGCCAAGCCAAAATGAGCCAGAGATCACTGAACAGGATATCAGCTTATTCTTCGATATTGTGAACTCCGGTGACCACGCACGAATGTCTGCGGCTGTGTCGGCGCTGCGGAGCAAGGGCCTGACTTGTCAGCAATTGCTTCTGGATCTTCTGGGCCCGGTTGCCCAAGAATTCGGCAAGAGATGGACTGCGGACGAAACAGATTTTAGCTCATTGTCCATCGGCATTGGTCATCTGCAGGCATTGCGTCGCATGATCAGCCAGATTGATGACCCCCACCCAATTTCATTCGGCCCACCACGCCGCGCACTTCTTGCATCAGCGCCAGGCGAACAGCATGA
>Ga0214921_10004684_pt1 | contig 19921 bp, 15 predicted proteins | sample LL1505_MetaG_FD_177992 | JGI IMG/M metagenome (GOLD analysis project Ga0214921, IMG submission 177992) | Freshwater microbial communities from Lake Lanier, Atlanta, Georgia, United States - LL-1505 | ecosystem: Environmental > Aquatic > Freshwater > Lake | place: USA: Georgia | collected...
AATACGGTATCATGAAACTTGCAGGAGAATGGCTGGTAAAAGATTATGCTCGACGCACAGGAATGGAATATGTTATTTTACGCCCCTCAGCGGTATACGGTCCACTGGATGTGGAAGATCGTGTTGTGGCAAAATTTATGCTCCGAGCCATGCGTGGTCAAGTTCTCAGTGTTAACGGCGCATCTGAAACACTCGACTTCACCTATGTCGATGACGCAGCGGACGGAGTCGTGGCGGCTGCACTGGAGGCAGGTGCTGCGAACAACACGTTTAACATTACAAAATCTCATTCAGTTTCGCTCTTACAGGCCGCAGAAATGATTGTTAAGATTGTGGGTTCCGGCACAATAGAATGCCGAGACAAAGACGCAGACTTTCCCAGCCGGGGCGCACTAAATATTGACAAGGCCAGACAGATACTAGGCTTTGATCCCAAGGTTGATGTTCTCGAAGGATTTCAAAATTACTACCACTGGCTTGACAATTCCCCATACTGGTCTCCGAAAACAGTATAATAATCTCCGCCAGGAGATCCTGGATGTGACCGACGAAGTGTTGCGGTCTGGCCAACTGATGGACGGCAACTATACTGCCGAGTTCGCACATTGGATCAGCAGAAAGAACGGTGTCAAGTATGCTACCTTGTGTCACTCAGGCACACAGGCCCTAGAGATCATTGCTGAATACTTTAGAAGCAAGATCGGCATCACACCACCCACTGTGGTCATACCTGCGCTGACCTATCCAGCCACTGCTAATGCTTGGATTCGAGCCGGCTGGAACGTCTACATTCTAGACACAGACAACTATGGCCAAATGGACTATAGAAAGCTGCCCCGGGACCTAAGTTATCAAGCAGTATGCCTTGTTGGCCTGTATGGACAGAGTATTCACCAGCACTGGCGTAATCACGGTGACATCATTGTGGAAGATGCTGCACAGCATTGGTTGGCTGACAACTGTCATCGTCATGGTGAAGCGGCTGCTGTGAGTTTTGACCCTACAAAAAACTTTGCCAATTACGGCAATGGTGGTGCAATAGTAACCGACAGATATGAACTACAAGAGTTTGCTAGAGACTATGTGAATAACGGCAAGTATCTCAAGCACAGCGAAATAGGCACCAATAGCCGCATGAGTGAGGTGGACTGTGCGCAGATGATGGTCAAGACTCGGCACTTGGCTGCATGGCAAAGTCGCAGAAGTACCATTGCTGCCTATTGGATGAACCGACTAGAAAAGACTGCAATACGATCGTTAACTGATAAATCTAACTTTGACAAACATTGCTTCCACAAGTTTGTGATTGAAGTGGATCAACGAGATATTGTGCAACGCAATCTTTCTTTGCGCAAGATTGAAACCAAGATACACTATGCCGAGCCTTTGCAGGAACTGCCTGTATTCCAACAGTATCAAGGCCCAGACATGCTATCAGCCAGCTATGCACTCAGCCGTAGATGCCTATCACTTCCATGTTACCCAGAATTATCCGATTTAGAAGTTGAGTACATCATTGATCAGTTGTTAGACTGCGCCGCATAAACGCATAACTGGCCAGCCAGGCCCAGTCATAACTCTTGCGCAGTTCTGCAAAGTCGCCGCCAACTGCATCATAGTACTCCACAGCATCCTCTGCACCTTTGGTGCTCCACTCTCCAGAACTTACACCACGAGTGAGCCATTTGTTTAGGCGATATTCGCTTTCTACATCAGGCAAGCTGGTCTTGAGTTTGATCACTTCACGGAATGCAGTGCGCCAGGCCATCCACGGTGAGTCAGCATACCACGCTGTGCCTGATAAAATAGGCACCACTTCGTGTGGTTGATCAAGCGTGAAGTCCAACCCTTGTCCCATGTTTTCTAGTGCCAGTTTTTTATTGTAAGCAATCATAGCTTGGTGTCCGTACACTAATCCGTTAACAGGATTTGTTGCATGAAAGATATAATGTTTTGGCTGTTGCATGCGATCAGGTTGCCATTCCCAATCAAAGTTGGGATTGACTTTTAGTTTGGCAAACACAGCAAAGAACCAAGGTGTATGACTGGCTCGAGCGGCGGCATGATAAGCAGCCACACGGCCATTAACACCATCTACTCGCATAGCACGATTGGCATGTCCTCGATCCAAAGAATACACAAGATCTTGCCAGTGTTGATCAGCATTGGGCTCACCGTTGGATATAAACACAATGTCTAATGGCCGATCATGAAGCATGACTTTTGTTTTGTCTATGTAAGGATAATCGTATAACTGTGTGCGTATATTGCCTTTGGCTGTGTTTGGAACAATCACACTAGTTGCACCTCTGCTGAGTGGCACGATGGTCTTGGTTTCTTGACGCCATAGAGGAACTGTGGTCAATGCTCGATCCACATAATCCGTTGTGGTGAACAAGGCCAAAGGACCTGCCCAGTCTGTGTTCTTGACTGCATCAACTTGACTGTCTTCGCTGTGTTGTATCACAGGTACGGGTCGGCGTGGTACTCGGCGTCGTGACACATAGTTTACTGAATACCATTCCAACAACTGTTTCTTTTCTGCACGTTCAGCAAAAGTAGGCACATGCATATAGAATGTGTCTCCAAACTTTTGTTCGTCGCTAGGAAACACGTGAAGCATGGTGCTTTGCCATTTCTCAGGATGCCAACTAAAATCAAATCCACTGTAGTCACAGATGCTGGAGCACACCCACACATGTTCATGTTCGCCCACAAGACTCTTAGCCAAGCGAATCAATGTGTCACGATAGTTGTCAAAATATCGTATGCGTTTAATGGTGTTGGGTATTTGTCCTGCATTGCCATCCAAGTGATCAATCTCAACAATCGGCACAGCTTCTGCTTTAACTTCAGCTCGCATCATATCCACATACTTGACTTCTGTTGCGTCTGGCATGCGATATTGAGGCCCGCCTGTTTTTTGGTGCTGTGTGGCAAACTGATAGATGTAAGGCGGTGATCCTGGATCCGGTACCCAAGAGAAGTCTATGTCTGTGATATTAACATTGTCAGGAATGTGCCATAGCGTCATGTCTACCAACAGTTCAGCAACAGGTTCAGGCATATACTTGCGCTCTGTGGCGCCTGGCACATGATATTCCACTGTGGGCAAGACTTCGGCAGAGTGCCATTGGTTACCAAAAACATAGACGTAAGGAGGATCGCCAGGGTCAGGTACCCACGAATAATCCCATCCACAATCTATTAGTGTGTGCCAGTGATTATCATGTCTTTCTGCCAGGTGTGCTACAGGTGCATCCATATACTTGATTTCTGTAGCACCAGGCATAGAGTATTCAACTGTGGGCATGATCTCTGCTGCATGCCACTGATTGCCAAACACATACTTGTAGGGCGGGCTACCCGGATCTGGCTCCCAAGACCAATCAAACTCACAGGCGTATTGTGTGGTAAACTTTTCTGGGCTGCCACGGCGCTGGGCTTTGGGGTGATCCATGTACTTGATTTCTGTGGCTGCACCTACTCTATACTGTATGGCTGGTCGCTGTTCGGGTGTGAGCCACTGATTACCAAACACATAGATATACGGAGGATCTGTGGGATTGGGTCTCCATGAATAATCAAAAGCTTCTATGTCATCTATCAGTTCAAATGAGTCGGGCTCGGGTGCCACTTTGGCAATGATGTCATCCACATACTTGATTTCTGTCGCACCCGGCACATGATACTCTATAGTGGGCTCTAACACTGCCGAGTTCCATTGATTGCCAAACACATAGATATAAGGTGGGTCAAACGGATTGGGTTCCCACGAGTAGTCAAATTCTTCTATGTTCATATGCACACGCCACTGATTGCCATAGTTGGGCAAACGGCGTGTGCGGCGATCCATGTACTTGACTTCCGTTGCACCGTCTACGTGATACTTCAAGCTGGCTTTGAACTCTGGTGGGTTCCATTGATTACCGAACACATAGATATAAGGCGGATCCTTGGGATTAGGCACCCAGGTCCAATCCCATTCGCTGTCATCAATGTCATCACAGAATTCCCAGTTGCCCATGCAAGCCCATAGTTTGGCCACAGGATGTTCAACAAATGTTTCTTGTGTGGCTCCAGGCATGCAGTACATTATAGTAGGCATGATTTCGCCAGGCCAGTGTTGATTGCCAAACACATAGTTATAAGGTTCTGCTGTGTTGTCTGGATGCCAACTGTAATCAAATTTTGCCACAGCTTCTAGATTTTTCCAAGGCGTTTTATCTGGCAGTCTACAATGTTGTATATCCACATACTTGATTTCTGTTGCACCAGGCATGACATATCTAGCACCACCGTTAGGTTGCCATTGCGTGGCAAACTCATAGATATAAGGCGGTTCGGTATTTGATGGATGCCAACTGGTATCTACACCGCGAGGATCAACAGTGAGAGGTATTTCCCACAAGGTGCCGTTTGAGTTGTAGTGATGTTGTATGTCCACGTACTTGATTTCTGTTGCGCCAGGTACTACATATCGTGCGCCCCCGTTAGGTTGCCATTGTGTAGCAAACTCATATATGAACGGGGGATCACCTGGATCCGGAACCCAAGTGTAATCAATGCTGTCAGGATCAATCAATTTGGGTGCTGTCCAATTTGTTTTGTTTATTGCTAACTTTGTTTGCAAGTCCATGTACTTGCGTTCTTTTGCACCTGACACGTGATATTCCACTGTGGGCATGATCTCTCCAGGCCACCATTGGTTGCCAAACACATAGATGTAAGGAGGGTCTAGTGGATGTGGGCTCCAGGACCAATCCCAACTGCTTTCATCTATCTCATGCAGCACCTGCCAATTTTCTCGTTGTGATTGATTGGGCACAATCTCACTGTGGAAGTTCAATTGATCAGTTGGCTCTTTGGGAACCAAGTAAGTGCCCGAATACTCATGCCATTGACTGGGCCAAGTATGAATTTGATTGGCCTGCCACGGTACTGGTTCCCAAAGAAAATCCCAACCGCTATAGTCCGCTAAGTATGTGACCCACCAAAAGTATCTGGTGGTACTCAATTGCTGTGCATGTTCAATACTGTCAGCCTCACGCTCGTGTGCAAACAAATTAGGTTTAGGCCCTGAATAAAAAATATCAAACATGGTTAGAATAGACGAAATTTATAACAACACCTTTTGGCCTTGGTTTAAACCCAATCGGCCAGGCATGCGAATGTTCATGTGCGATCCATTCGGGCGCAGCGATCCAGACAGTGTTGTTAATTTTGGTAGTGAAGATATACACGAACACAATTATATATTCTTTTTTGACCAAGAGCCAATACATTTGAACATACACACTGCTACATTTGACGAAGTGCTTGATCGTAATGAGGATCTACGCATAATACACAAAGCACAAGGTGCCATCTGCACCAGTGAACGTGACTCAGATACAGTAGATGAGTTATGTGCCCGATATGGCTGGAAGAGTTATTATTACTTCTTTCACGGATGGGCTGCATTGGATTGGTATCGCGGATACGATAAAACGTTCTTGATCACACCCATACGTGACCGTTCTCCTACCAAGACATTTCTGGCACCTAATAGAATCATTGCCGGTGAACGCAGACACAGATTAGAAATGCTGTATTACATATTCAAACAAGGCATGACAGACAACCACATCTCATGCCCTGCTGTGTGCCCTGTAGAGAATATCAGCATTGCGGATGCCGCCAAGCCGTTGATTGATACGTATCCAGATATTCAGGATGTGTTTCGGGCACAGCAATTGCCCATTAACTTTGAGGGCGAAACTGGTCATCCCATGCATTCGTGTTGGCTCAGTTTGTTTGACCAAGCCGCCGACAGTCTGTTATACTTGGTTACAGAGACTGTGGCCACAGGTCGCAGACATCATATTACAGAAAAAACATTCAAACCAATTGCCATGGGCATGCCGTTTGTGTTGGTAGCCACAGCGGGCAGTTTGGAGTATTTACGCAGTTATGGATTTAAGACTTTTGAGCATGTATGGGACGAATCATACGATGCCATACTGGATGATCACGAAAGAATTGCCGCGGTTGCAAGCCTGCTTAAAAGTCTTTGTGACCTTTCAGTTACGGAACGAATTGCACTATACAACCTTTGCCGCGAGACAATTGAACACAATTGGAATCACTTTTACAATGGCGGTTTTGAAAGAATTCTTTGGGCAGAACTACAGGCGATGTTGAATGGCATTGAGCTTTAATTTTGTTGTGGATCGTGTGGTACACGACAAGATCTATCCACACCTTGCTGCCTGGTCAGCTGAGCCTTACACACCTGAATGGCGACAGTTTGGTAGCAAATGGCCATATACTACTCCCTTACGCATTCAAGAGTATTGCAAACTGCATGCAGTCAAGATCAACACATACTCAATTGACGAGTTTCCTGCTGGCTGTTTTTATCCCGTAGCCATTGGATTCTTTGATTTTGAAATTGATTATTTTGATCTATTACTGCCTGCTGTGAACGCCGCAGTTGCCAACAAAAAACTCAAGTTGTTGTTTTTTTATCACGAAGGCGATAACCCTTATCGCATTAAAGAACGACTGGATGCGTTGGCATCCACACATCAACTGGACTCGACTTGTTATGTGTTTGTGAGTTCTAACTCGGCTGCTAAAAACATACCAGGCTTTGTGGCATTTCAAGACAGCGAGCTTTGGTATTATCAACGCAATCATGTAAACCCACCATTGCCTATACCTCACAAATCAAGAGAACGAGATTTTACTGTGTTGTCAAGAACACACAAATGGTGGCGTGCTATTGCACTTGCTGATTTGCGCAGTCAAGGACTACTTGACAATAGCTATTGGAGTTATTGCCAAACGACTGATGCTACGGACATAGAAAATTCACCTATAGAAGCAGAAACTGATCATCCATATCATATATTTGGTAATCCCAATCTAAGACAACTCACACTTGATTTTGTAGCAGGCGGTCCTTATGTGAGTGATGAGCTCACTCAAGAAGAACGCAACGATCACAGTCTCAATGCTGAACCCAAATACTTTATGAAGTCCTACTGTAACATTGTGTTGGAAAGTCAGTTTGACTATGATCAAAGTGGCGGCGTGTTGTTAAGTGAAAAAACATTCAAGCCAATCAAACACGGACAGATGTTTTTTGTAGCAGGCGGAGCAGGCAGTCTGCAAGTGTTGCGTGACATGGGCTACCGAACATTTGATTCAGTATTAGATAATCGATATGATCTTGAACCAGACAATACCTTGCGTTGGATCAAATTGAGTGAAGCTATTGCCCAGGCACATGCTCAAGGCTTGCACACATTGTTTGAACGGTGTCGTGAGGATATTGAATACAACCAACATTTATTCATGCAGATCAAAACTCCACGCTTAAATACCCTTATAGAGCAAATCAATGAACAACACTGTTAATTCTTTCACCAGCTGGCAACCCCTTGAAGAAGTTATTGTGGGTCGTGCATATCGACCCGACTACTTTGAGTTCTTGGATGATAGTCAAGTACGCAATCAACTGCAACAGATCCTTGCAGAAACTGAAGAGGACTTGGACAACTTATCCCGAACCATTGAACAGTTTGGTGCTCGAGTACGCAGACCGGATCTAGTGGATAAAGAACAATTTATCATTGGTCAGATTCACAGTTCAGGTGCGCCATTGCCACCACTCACACCAAGAGACTGGCAAATCACACTGGGTAATCGACTGCTACGAGTGTTGCCCATGGAGGAACTTGGTAATTTGTGTGCAGAGTATGAATTGGCACAACCTGGATCAGTTGTGGATCCACACGGCGGTAAATGGAATCCTGATTGCATATTAAATGGTGCGTCAGCATCATGCATTGTGCGTGTGGGGCAAGACGTGTTTTTTGATAACTCAGATTACTTGCGTCCAGATCAAACTCGTTGGATTGTGGACAATGTGTTAGGTCCGGAATATCGCATACACGAAGCTGTCACAGATGGACATGGCGATGCTGTGTTTGCTATCCTCAAACCTGGTGTGATACTATCAAGCAAACATGATCAAAATCTAAATTTTGACCGAGACTTTCCTGGGTGGGAAGTGTGTAAAGTTTGGGACAGTTCAGTTTGGGCTGCTATCGAAGTTGGCAAGTTCAAAGCAGAGTCAACTCCCGGAGCATGGTATGTTACAGGCCAAACACCAACTCCGCAGTTTATTAATTTTGTGGACACTTATCTTTCAAAATGGACTGGCTTTGTTCAGGAAACTGTGTTTGATGTCAACTGCTTGGTGCTGGATGAAAGTCATGTTATATTTTCAGCATACAACAAACAAGTATTTGACTTTTGTAGAAAACATCGTATCGAGCCCATTATTAGTGAACTGCGCCACTCATACTTCTGGGATGGTGGTATCTCATGTTGCACACAAGACATCCGTCGTCGTGGTGGATTAGAGACTTACCTTTAACTGCAAACCCTAACACCATATAGCTGTTCAAATCGATCAGCATCTGCGCGATCGTTAACCATGGGCTCACCGCGTATGTTTAGCGAAGTGTTTAGCAACATAGGACAGCCTGTCTCAGCATACCATGCTTCTAACAGCTTTCTTATTCCGGAGCCATCGCTAGGCACAGTTTGCACACGACTGGTACCATCCACGTGAATGATTGCTGGATACTTTTCTGGGAATCTACAGTGTGCAACCACTTGCATGTATCTGCTGTCACTCCAACAATTGGGCATGACAAAATACTGATCGGCCAATTCTTCTAGTATAACAGGAGCAAACGGTCTAAACTTTTGTCGCCGTTTGATCGAATTCACCAGGTCCTTTATGTCAGCACCGCGTGGATCTGCTAACAATGATCTATTGCCTAGGGCTCGCGGTCCGAATTCTGCTCGGCCCGATGCCACGCCCACAATACGATCACACAAAAGAGCAGCCATGGCACGCTCAACAGGGTAATCACCAGGTATATCATGGCCAAGATCAGCACCAGTCCACTGAACACGATGGCCGTATGCAAGAGCGGCGGCGCCCAGACTACTGCCAGCATCACCAGGACAAGGCATAATCCATATGTTATTAAAGTATTCACCTAACCTCCTATTGGCCAGGCAGTTGAGTGCTACCCCGCCCATGTAAACCAAGTTATCACTCCAGCCAAAGTTTCTGGCTCTAGTCATAACTTGATGTATTAGATACTCTGTGAGCTTTTGTGCAGAAGCAGCAATATCTTCATTGCTGGCACCGCCCAAGAACTCGGGATCAAGTCCTGTGTGCAAGTTTGATCGAAAACGAATTTGTGTGGGGTCTTGTTCTATCAACACATCACGCATGACTTCGGTCCATTTGGGTGTTCCCCAGCCGGCCATGCCCATGGTGATGTATTCTTCGTCTAGTGGGTGTAGGCCAATGCGCTGAGTAATAGCAGAATAGAATAGTCCAATTGAATGCGGATAACTTTGCGACCAAAGTTTTTTATATGTTGCTTTAAAATTTTTATCATACATTGCTCCCCAGATTGAAACAGTATCCCATTCACCCACAGCGTCTATTACCACAACGGTGGCTATTTGATATGGTGACGTTTGAAAACCTGCAGCGGCATGACACAAGTGATGGTTGTAGTTTTTAATGTGTTTTCTGCTAATTCTATCGGCGCCAAGCTGTTGCTCTAGTATTTGTCTTGTGGTTACTTTGTTCCACTCAACACCCTGCCCTGAGTACAATTGACGCAGTTGTTTCAACCAAGGACGTTCATAGTACGCAACGGTATCTATTTGGCTCATGTCAATATCGTCAAGCATGGCTGATGAAATATCAGCATCATTTTTCTTTTTTGAATAACGTTCTGAATGGCTGGCAAACACAATCTTGCCATGCTGGTCTAACAAGGTCAAGGCAGCGTCATGAAATCCAGCACTAACACCTAGAGTATATTTCATTGGCAATTCTTTCGTGTCCTGCTTCCAATGGATGATTGTTTTTTCCCTTGGGAAACTGTGCAGTTAATTCAATCATTCCAAATTCATTCCATCCAATGAACTTGTCAGTATCTATTTGTTTTGCCAGCTGCTGATGTATTTCTTTACCAACTTTATGATAGTAATCAGTATATTTAACATTTATCATACGGTAGTCAATATTGTTTGCTTTGCAATAAGACTGCAACAAAATCACATGTATCAGATACTGCTCATACAAGTATACTGAGTCATGATGCTGACTAATGAAGTTCATGTAATCAGCTCTCCAGGGATGGTCTTCAAAAAAAGAAGTATTCAATGCATATCCTGGCCATAAATCATAAGCAACGCCTACTTCATCTTTCCACTCTATTCTTCCTGGACTGGTCCATCCTATTATGATTAAATCGTAGTGTGCAACTGCAAGCTCTTCTAATGTTCTTCGAAGAATACTAAAATTACTGCACCCTGATTGACCCATATTATAAACTTCATATCCTAACTTATCTGCCAACACATAAGGCCAGGCTTGATACCTATCAGTTAATTCGTCTCCGTAGGTAAAGCTATCACCCACAGCTAGTATCTGCTTTTTCATTTGTAGATAAAAGGATCTCTTTTGCGTAGCTCTTTTAGTTTTTTACGATAGCGAATCTCTAGCGTAATTCTGTCCCAAATTCTTCTAATCCAATTCATTTCAATCTCCTTATTTGCTGTTCAGCGTAGTCTGGATCACTCCAGTGATAGTTGTATACTGCCTCGCCCCAACTGGTGCGTATGCTGTACACATCAAGATGCTGTGCTAGTTGTGCCCAGATCTTTTCATAGTCTTCTGTTCCAAATGAGCGCATTAGGTCAACCTGTGCCACCTTTGGGTGACCAATGGTGAGACTTTTGTCCTTTGGATCAAACCCATTGTCCAGTAACCAGGCACGGAACTCATTGAGCTTGGTTTTTTGCCAGTGATAAGCGCCAGGGTCACGGGCCCATTCGATATCAAAGTCGCCAGCGGCTTGAGTTTGAACACGCAGTCCTGTAGTAACAAGCTCGCTAATGCGCGAATCCCTACCTTCATCATTGAACACCTCCCAGTGATGTTTGCCTACTGCTTTATTTACACCCAAGTAAACACCACCTAGCTTTCTATTGATGGTTTCAATACCAAACAGTTCATAATCAGATTCATCCAGCTCAAAACGCGGTGCGTTTAGCCAGCACATGAGCTGCGACGGTCTGCGCCATTCAGGTGCTTGCACTGCTTTGCGCATGGATAGCACTAGACTTTCCAGTTCATGACACAGCAAGTTTAACTGACGTATATGCCAACGTGTGGCAGGATCAGCTGAATTGTAGTAGTTTGAGATACCGCCTGACCAGCCTTGCAAGTCTTCAAAGTATCTGTGCAACTGATTCATTCGCTCATGGTTGACATCTAGATCAGGCTGTATGGTATTTTCTACTGTATAAGCTGCACAATCAATACAATAGCCAAGGTCACTTCGATTGATGTGATCAATACTAGCATTAATTTGCTCACAAATGTATCCGGCATTTCGTTCACTTTCTGTCCATCCAAACCAGCAGTAGTTTTTTTCCAAATGCAGATCTGTTCTTATGATGTCATTCAGCGCAGTTAGCCATTTACGACTGAGACTGTTGTCATCTACATCTATATACACTGAGAGCACACTGTCTCGACCGCGCAGGTCTATTTCAATACAATCAAGCAATTTGGTTCCACCATTCTAGCACTTCAGGTCTACCTGCCAGTATTTCTGCCATTGTGATCTTCTGTGTGCGTATGCTTTCTAATTTTAACACTCTGGCTTTGCCTTTTGCAAGCTCTGCTTGATACGTGTCCGGCCATTGTTCCTCAAATGTTGGACGGTTCTTTAGTTGTAGCAGTACATCACGCATGGCACCTGCGGAGCGGCCTGCTAGTTCGTCTATCCAGGGATCTAGTAAGTGTCTGGGCAGTGCAAGTGGACTCATTATAATGTCTGGGCTAAAGCTGAATATCACTTTGGCCAACATCTGCACACCCAGTTCCGACGCCAATGCTGTCATGTTATCTACTTCAAACATGCCTGGCAGTGTGAGTGTAAAGTCCAGTCGCATCTGGCGTGGGTTAGTGGCAACACACAGGCCCTCACGGAAATTCTTTACAAAAACATCATAGTCCAAACCAGTACGTATGTATTCCCCAATGGGTCCTGTCCCATCAATGCTGGCACAAATTTGCCAGTCTCGCACATGTGCCAATACGTCGCGGTAGAGATTGCTATCCCTATAATTAACGCGACTGAGATTAGTATTATATCTAGCATAAACATTACCACCATCTCCTAATTCAATAATTCTTTTCATGTAGCGCCAATGCTGTTCGTACATTAAGGGCTCGCCGCCCACCCAGTATATTTCTTCCACTCTATGCTCTTCTACGGCGCGACTGAATTCTTCTTCAATTTGCGTGTCCTGAAACTGTGAGATTTCTCTACGCACATCCGGTTGCATCCATGTATTTTTGGTATTTGACCAGTCGATCATTTGATGCTGACGTTGTTCGGTTTCCCATGAACTGCTCAGCATGTCACCACAAGTTCTGCATTTGAAATTGCATAGGTTTGAGAAACGATAGTCCCAACTCACAGGCAGCATGCTGGTGCGGCCATTTAGATCAGTTTTGCCAATCACATCGTCATATTTGTGCTGAAAAAGATGCCAAAAATACGTGCGGTACACGTCTGTGTTCAGCAGCTGGTCATTGCATACTTCACACTCAGGTAGTGTTTCTCCGGCCAACATGCGTCTGCGCACACTCTGCATGTGTGGTGAGTTCCAGTGAGCTTCCAGTGTGACAGGAATGTACCGTCCAGTGCCACTTTTGGTGTCTATATACTGTTCAAAGTTCTGTGCAGGTTCTCTTGACGCACAGCACATTCTGCGTTCAGTTTGAGGACTCAAGTATGTGTGAGTCCATGGTGCCATACACAATGTGTCAGGCTTGGTCATAGTCATAGTTTAAAATTTCAGCCAATTCAGGTGCTACTACTCGCAAGTTCTGCTGGCGCTTGCGGTCCAAATCACGTATTTTCATTACAGTCATTGACCCATCTGTTGATGCACCGTTGTTCATGAAGTCTGTGATTCTATCAAATTCGTCACGATATTTTGGTGGTATATCTGCTGAACGCAAATGTTTGGTAATGGCTGCTTTGGCTGCGTCAGGCAGTGTGGCAATTGAAAAGTACCAGGCGTCATGCATCATATTCCAGTACACAAAGTCAAACTTCTGCAACACAATCCAATGGGCCAATTGATCAATGTAGCGCACATTGAATACATTCACAGTTGAACAACATTGCAAGCGCAAGTTGGGCAGCTGAGTCTGCAGATATTGAAAATTTGTGATGTTGTCTAGTACCACAGCCCAGTCTGCATTGGTGCGTTGATATTCAAAGCGTTTGCCCAGATCGTCTATGGAGAATGCTACTTCTACTGTTTTGAAGTGTCGCCAAATGGCCTCTGCTTCTGCAGGATAGTGTGTGCCATTGGTGTTGTAGTGTATTTCCACCTGATGCGCAATACCACGATCCACAATGCCTTGCAGCATGGCAAAGTGTTCTCGAATCATAAACGGCTCGCCACCGGTAAATTCAATATAACGTATGTCATTCAAACAAGCATCAATTTCTGTCCAGAATGATTCATTTTCTCTGGGCCATGCACCGGCCCGCAGCATTTGATAGGGAAATGATTTCTTTTTATCCGCATCTAGCGGCATGTCATTCAGCTCTTCTGTGGCAAATTGACTGCTTGACCAGCTTCCGCATATGCGACATTTTAAATTGCAGATGTTGCCCAACTTCAAATCTAGAAACATTAACGGTTTGGCATCAGTGGTCCATTCACCTGATATGCCCATGTGCTTCATTCTGTCCAGGGTGTGCATGCGTTTGCTTGTGCGTCCGGCACGCTCTTCCATCCAGCATTTTCTGCAGGTTTGTGGTTTCTTTTGGTCTAGAAATTCCTGCCGTAACTGAACCATTGCACGTGAGTTCTGTATGCTGTCAAAGTCAGCTGTGAGCAAGCTGAATTTCTCACCTGCATCATCCAACAGTTCGTCGTCAGCTAGACAGCAGGGTCGCACTGTGCCAATGGGCGAAGCTTCTAAACTCACCCAAGGTAAAACACAAAATTGATCGTGTGGTATATTCATTTTAATGCTGCCAATTCTGGAATTACATCCAATATGTTTTCATTTCTAATTCTATCTAGATCTTGCATGTTTTTCCAAAATTTAGGAAGTAGTGCAGTATTGTCTGTGGCCATCATGAATTTGATAGCACTTTCAAAGCCCACTGTGGCACGGTTCAATCGATCTTGTGGACGCAGCCATTCCAAGTGTGCTAGATATTTTTCTTTGAGAATTTCTTTGTACTCAGCAGGTGCAATGTCTATTCTGTATTGCACTCCGTCTTGCAGGATGTTTACATTGAGATCCTGTGGGCGAATAAATCCCCGATCCACCCAGTCACGATGAAAGTCAGGCAAGTGTAAGGCATTCATTATGCTGAGTGTGGGTGAAATGTAAAAATCCACGTCCGGACATATTTCCAGCATCATTTCACGATTGCGTTCAATTTGATCCCAGTCAGTACCTTTGCGTATGTACTCCCCACGTGGTCCCATGGCATCCAAGCTGGCACCTACTGCCACACTTGCAAACTTTTTCCAGTAGTCAAATACCAGTCGATCTTTCAATTTAACTTCTGTAAAGTTGGTGTTGTATATTAATTTAACATCATATCGCCCACGACGATCTAATTCATCCAGGATGTTGTAGTGTTCTTCCATCAGCAGGGGTTCGCCACCGGCAAAGTAAATCTTTTCCACGTGATCAAGATGCGGAATTAGCTGTTCCCACATGTCATTTTTGTCACGTCCGGCTATGTTTAACACACGATTTTGTCGCGCCCATTCTGGACCGGCCAACTGTGTCTGATCCTGGTACCATTGGCTGCTGAATGTGGGCCCACATGTTCTACAGCGCAAATTGCACAGATTTGAAAAGCGTATGTCCCAGTAGGTCATTTCAAATTGATCCACGGTGCCATCCACTGTGGTAGCGTGGATCTTGTGAATCTGATGCCCAAAGTGTTTGTTTGCGCTTTTGCGCCCGGAAAAGAATCCTGACTGTTCTTGTTCATAACAGCGGTCACACGCAGGATTCAGCTGTTCTGTCAGCATGTCTGTGCGCAATTTTCGTTGTGCAGGGCTATTCCATATTTCTTTAAGAGTGTGTGTTCTTGCATTGCCTACAGGAGGGTTTTTCCATTCAGCATGGCAGCAGGGATGCACTTCGCCAGTGGGATAGGCATGCAAATGAATCCAAGGATACATGCAAAACGTATCAGAATCTTCTAATAGAAATCTTTCATGTTCTGTTAGCTCTGTGGGGATCAACAGGTCAGTTGAATTATACTTGTATTGAGTCATACCATTCCGTTAAGTTGGGAAATGCAGTGCCAAAGTCTTTTGATCTACGACTATCATATTGTGTGTAAAACTGTTAAAAACCGTTAGCAGTTTGGGCATTTCAAAGGTGTCTGAGTGCGGAGTCTTTACCACATCCAAGTAATCAATTAATCTTTGTAGATGATTGATCTCGTGTTCGTGCAGGAATTCACTGTGTCTGTTTTGCGTGAGCCAAGTTTCTAACACAGTTTTGTAGTGTGTTTTCAATGCTTCGGGCAGTATCAGCGGGCTTTGAAAGCTGGGAAAGCGCAAGATGTTTAGTGTGAATGATACAGCATCACGCCCGTATTCTGTTTTCCATTGTAGTATGCATTCTAGCAGTTGATCCAAACTGTCCAGGCACAATGCGTTAATGGTACACATTACATGTATGCCGCGGAACTGGCCCGAGTCCAGCAGGCGTTCTACATTGTTGGCCCAGTCGTCCCACACAAGCCCGTCACGAATGTATTCTGCTTGCAGTCCCACAGCTTCGTTTGACGTGTATATGTCGATCGCCATACCTTTTGTGCTTGAAAGCAAACGGTCGATGTCCACTTGTGTGCCTAGGTTACTGTTGATAGCCAAGCGTGTAGAACTCTTGCCCTTATTCTCTCGAAACCAGTCAATGAGTTTCCAAGTGTGCCCAGACATGAGAGGCTCGCCACCGGTGATTCTGAGCTCTTGCAGGGTACGATGCAGATCCGACTCCCACCAGTCAAAAAATGCATCGATGTACGGGTTAGTTTCTCCATATGTGTAGAGCTGTGCAGAGTCATGGCTATGGGTGAAATGATTACGACCATCAGACACAAGACTGTGATAGGGTCCGTTACGTTTGATATCATTGACCCAAGTAGTTGAGAAAGCAGGGTTGCAATAGCTACAAGCAAACTGACAAGTACGGTCAAAAGCGATTTCCAACGTGCGTAGGTTAATGTCGTGGTCCACGGGTGTATTTCTAGCTTCATGCAAGGCCTCTATGGGATATATTTTTGATTTGTACACACGGTCACTAATAGCGTCACGGCCCATGTCTTCAATTTTCCAACAATACTCGCAGCCAGGGGGACGCTCCCCTGCAATCATCTTGCGACGATCTTCTTTCTTTTGTGGAGTATTGTGCAGCAGCCTAGAGTTGTTAATGACTTTATCTTTGTCGATCAAATGGGCTGGCGGGTGATGACAACTTGTGGTCTGTCCACTTCCTAACCAAATGGTCGCGTTGTACCATTTCGCTGCACAAAAACTGGCTGAGAGAGGGTCTAGTACTGTGTGTTTAAAATCTAAATCATTCATTGAATAAATTGTCCACTTTATGGGCTTGTTCATTTGCCCAGGTATACCAACGTTGCCTGTTGTGCAACAAGTCTGGCAGCATGCGGTTGTACATGGCCAACAACTCGTTTGAACTCATTGCTGTGAGTTGTTTTAGTGCGCCAATCAGTGCATCATGCTTGTGAGTGTTTCTAAGTTTTAGATTGGGAAAATAATGATCGAATGTGCGGAATCCATTGTTTTCCCAAAAAGCATAATTTTGTGTTTGGCCATTAATCAAGAATGGACGCATGCCAATTATGGGTTTGAAGTCAATTTGATTTATAAATGTATTCCTTGAGTCTGCACTTGTTTCGCCCACCACATGCAAAAAATGATGTTTCCAATAGTGCATGTTATGCAGACTAAACAAATCATGTGGAATGTCATGCGGTGTTGCGTCTGGATGATCAGTGTACCAGTGCCCGTATTTGACATAATCCTGATTTTTTTCACCAATGGAGAAATACAGCTCACTGTCCGGTCCTGTGTCACCCGGGAAAGCTCTGCCCAGTGTTACTACCCCAAGATCTTTGAGATTGTGTTGTATCAATTGTTTTACAAATTGCAATCGATGCTGATATGGTTTACGATTGTAACTAATAAACGGATACTTAGGGTCATTGAGAATCAATTCTTCAGTTTGGTATTGCTTAAAGTGATCTCTGCACACTATGGCAAAAAAATTAAAATAAATGGTTGTGCTATGGTCTGGAGCCCAGCCTGGTCTCGGAGTATCAAAGTTACCCAAAAAATACGTGTGTTTGATTCCCAAGCGTTTGACCATGTCTAGCACCACTGGTTCATGATGTAAATCAAAACGATCCACTGTGGCCACCACAAATAGATGGTCAAATGATACTCCGCTGTTAAGGCAATCGTGCAGTATCACATCCTCATCGGGCTTGTGGCGCCAGGTGGTATTGAACAACAAATTGTTTTGATTAGGCCAATGCTGGTCAATTTGGTGCTGGATACTGGCCAGTATTGACTGCTCGTACCGCCCATAGATCCAAGTGTCCGGAAATGTATTGCTTATAGTGGTGATCATTTGAGATGGAAAGTGTCTTGAACAAAATCCAAGAACTGCTGAGGAAATTCAGCGCGAATTCTAGGACCCAAGTCAGCCATATGCTGTTGATTATACTTACTTGTTTGTTCGGCCGCAACCAGGAATTCTGCCAGATCTTGTTGACATAGATCCTGCACCACTGCTGCAATTCTGTCCAATCGGTCTTGATTGTTGTCTATTGTGTCAAATGACTCGTCAATCACATTGTGATATGTTTGAAATCCTTGACGGTGTAAGTCTCTGTAAAAGCCCCTATTGGCTGCCACAATCCAAGGATGACCCATGGCAATGGGTTTGTATATCTTTTCTGATCTTAAACTGTACGGATAGTCGCATACAGTTTCTGTTACCAAACTGAAATAAGTATCAATATAAGGTTCTGCTTGTATGTAGATTGCGCCCCACAAGTCATTGAACAATTCATTCATCACAAAAGGCCGTTGATAAGATTGTTTCAGTCCTGTATGGAATTGCGGAACTTCGTATTCAGCAGGCAATAATCGTATTTCACTAGGGCGAGTCAATATATCAGTTTGATAGGTGTGATTGTATACCGAGCTTGAGTCTAGGTTGGTCCATAGTGCTTGATCCAGTATGGGCCGCAGACTTTCGATCATGTATTTTCTATGCGGGCGTGTGCGACCATTTAAGAAAAGAAACTTATAAGGCTTTGTGAGTTTGGTGTATATTTCATCCACTCTGGCACATTGATCGATATTTTCTTGATACTCGTAGGGCTTGCACAAGTAGCTGTCGTAGAACAAGTGCGGCAGTTCAGACTCCATATCTCCACAACCCACTAAAGCCATCTTGTGTTGTTTTAGTAAATCAATAAGCCCCAAGCGTTCACATTGATATTTTAATATAACAGATCCTTCTGTAGGATTGGCAAGCACAGGATAAAAGAAACCTTCAGCAGCCAGTTCTTTAATCCGTACATAGTGTTGATTGAATGTCTGCCGGCTAAACACTGTGACACTACCTGCCACAGGCTCATGCTGACCAAAGTCCCAGAATGTGTCGTCACAATAGGTTTCTATTTGTGAATAGATTTCACAAAAGGTGTCACAAATGAGCTTATGTGTTTCGAGCATGATATGCACATTCTGCCCACCAGGCCTTCATTTCGGGAAAAGTCTTTAGGAAATCTGTTCCTCTACGTCGATCATGTTCTGAAAAGAATCTATAAAAGTCTGCTTTAGCAGCAGAATGATCTTGTTTTTGTCCACTGCGCATCCACGCAATGTCTCTATCCAAGCGGGCAATTTCGTAGTCTTTAAATCCGTGAAATGGATCTTCTGGTGTTTCAGACTGACGTATCATCCAAGCCCACAAGTGTTCCAGTCGGTCTGCATAAGGTTCAGGTAGGATTTGCAAGCTCTGCCAAGCAGGCTCACGCAGCACAGGCGTATCAAACCACACACGCTGATAGGTCTGTGAGTATGTTTGGCGCAGGCCTAATATACCAGCAAACAAGTTTTCCAAACTGGTCACACTCAAGTTGTTCATGGTAACAATGAATGTTAGGCTGTTGTAACTGGGCACTTCGGTTAGGAATTGATTTACTCTATCCCATAACAAATCAAAGTCAAGTCCGTGACGCATGTATTCTGCCTGTGTGCCCCAGCCGTCCAGGCTCACGTACTGCATGAAGTGTTCTATACGGCCGTCACATAACTGTTTTACATAGCCCAAGTACTTCTGCCATGACTTTTCATCTACACTAAAGTTTGATGTGACATTTAAGTGCAGTTTGGCACTTGGATTGGCCAACACATGATCAAACACTCTATAGGTATTTTTGTCCAGCAAGGGCTCGCCGCCAGTCATGCGGAAGTGTATGAGTTCAGGATACAGTGTGGGCCACCACTCCCAGAATGCGTCTACATAAGGGTTATGCTCTCTAGCCGGAAGTACCCGGCGGTCTCCACCAAAATGCCCAGGATCATTGTGAACACGAGCAGTAGGGTAGCCGCCCGATCGGTCCACTTCCTGTTGCCAGCTGCTAGAGAATTGCGGACTGCAATAACTGCACATGAGATTACACACATTATTAAAATTGACCTCAACGAAGCTAGGGAG
>Ga0214921_10004685_pt1 | contig 19921 bp, 21 predicted proteins | sample LL1505_MetaG_FD_177992 | JGI IMG/M metagenome (GOLD analysis project Ga0214921, IMG submission 177992) | Freshwater microbial communities from Lake Lanier, Atlanta, Georgia, United States - LL-1505 | ecosystem: Environmental > Aquatic > Freshwater > Lake | place: USA: Georgia | collected...
GATATTGTTGAGAGACACTTACAAGATGGCGATATTGTGCTACTTAACAGACAACCATCATTACACAAACAATCAATGATGGGACATAGAATTAAAGTTATTAATGATCCATCATTACTTACATTTAGATTGTCACCCGCTGTGACAACACCATATAATGCCGATTAACTAACATCTCGTCCTTGTTAAGGTTGGCAACAGGTGGCTGCTTAAAAGGTTGGAAGAAATCCTTTTAAGATAAACAGTGTAAATCTTCTACTGGAAACAGTATATAACCATCTAGTGTTCTTTTAATAAAAGAATGCGATGTATTCAAATTGCTGGAACCCCCTAAAACTCATTCTTCCAAGTTAGTATTGTGAAATACTGATGGCTGCGGAGAAAAACCACAGGTATGGAAATAACGAATGAGATATCTTAATGTTGTTGTTAAAAATTTAAAAAAAGTTTGTGATTGGATTGAGCACCCAATTATGGACGAGAATAAAAAATTAGAAAAATTTAAAAAAGTTTGTGATTGGATTGAGCACCCAATTATGGACTAGAATAAAAAATTAGAAAAATTTAAAAAAGTTTGTGATTGGATTGAGCACCCAATTATGGACGAGAATAAAAAATTAGAAAAATTTAAAAAAGTTTGTGATTGGATTGAGCACCCAATTATGGACGAAAAGAAAAACTATTGATTTATTAATAAAAAATTGAAATTTAAAGTGTTTGTTATGTATGTTTTATATATTATAATTACACAATATGGCATCCAAAGGAATTAAGTATCTTAGTAAAATCAAGTCTGAACCTACTAAGACTGAAAATACCAAGACTGAAAATACCAAGACTGAAATTAAAAAACAAACAAGTAAAGATTATAATAATAAAGATGTAGAAGAAACTGAAAATACATCAGTTATTTACAGATTTACTAACACAAAAAATAATAAAATTTATTTCGGGCAGACAAGGTCTTTTGAGATAAGAGCAAGAGATGGGATTACATATTTCAGTCATAAAGGAGCATTAAAAAAACATATTTCTTGTTCTAAGCATCTTAAAAATGATAAAAATCCATTACATAATGCGATTGTTGAAAGCACCCCAGAATTATTCAAAAGTGATATTATGGAGGTTACAACTTATGAAGAGGCACGAAATAAAGTAAAAGAATATATTAAAAAATATAAATCAAATGATCCAAAGATTGGATATAATTATACAATTGATGATGAAGGCAATATTCATCAAGAGAGTGCGATAAGTGTTGAAAATAGAAAGAGAGGAGCAAAAGGAATATTAAAGACTAATAATAATGATGCGAAAGAATTACCACCTAATATACATGTAGTGTATCATAATGTTTTAGGAATTGATAATATAGCAGGTTATAAATATCGTCTTACACATACTGATGGCACACAACATACTAAATCATTTGCTGAACCATCAATAACACTTAAAGAGAACTTAGAGAATGCTATTAATGAACTTGCACAACTTCAAAAAAAACTTGGAATACAAGTTATTAAAGCAAAACCGCAAGAAACAAAACAAGAAATAAAACCAGAAACAAAACAAGATGTAAATGAGGTTGAAATAATATTGAGCGATGGTTCAAAACACAAAGAAAATCTAACAACCGGTGTCATCTATAAAATAACAAATAAGACGAATAATCTCGCATATATTGGAAAAGCATATTCTTTTGTTAAAAATGGATGCCAACCAATTAGACGACACGGAGCGTCAGGACGATGGGAACATCATTGTACTTCAGCAAAAAATAATGCGGATGATTGTCCTGCTTTTTATACTGCTATTCGAACTGATGGAAAAGACAATTTTAAAGTTGAAACACTTGGTGTATTTCCAAAAGATGAACTAAAAGCAAAAGAAACAGAATATATAGAAAAATATAAAACTCACGATCCAAAATTTGGATATAATTTTTTCATTGGTGATAGCAAACCAACTGAAGAAACACAAAAAAATAAATATGAAGATAAAAAAGCAAAAGTAAATAGAGAACGTAAAATAGAAAGAAATGATAAAAACAAAGATTTGCCTAAAGGAATTTGTACGTATAACAAAGATAATTCTAAGGGTTATCGAGTAAATATCAAAGATAAGACTGGTAAAGTTTTAAATAAAGCTTTCGCAAATAAGAATATGTCTATGAAAAAGAAACTCAAACTCGCAAAACAGCAATTAATTATTTTCAAACGTCAAATATTTCCTGATGAAACATTTGAAAGTATGGAAGATAAGACAACAAGTGAAGACAGCGATGAATAAAAAAATTGAAATTATTATTATTAGAAACATTAGTATTGTATAATAAAAATAATTCAATAAAAATGTAATTATTTTATTTAATAAATTGATATAATTTTTATGTGCTCCCATAAAAGTTCTATCAATTTAATTCATAATGATATTATTATAAAAAAAAGATTATGATTATTCTTTGGTTGCTCCCCATTGAATATATTATGATTTATAAAAAAATAAAATGCTCTTAAATTAACAACAACAAAGTAATGGGAAATCAGCAGCCAAGTTTCTGTGTTCCAACATACAGAAAAAGGTTCAGAGACTAGACGGATACAGGTGTTAGTTTTAAACTAGCGCTCAAGGTATAGTCCAATCTTATGGGAAACTATAAGTATTATTATTCATTTCAATTGAAATGAATAAATCCCCCAATCTCAGTGTTCGACGGGGATGAGATGAATATACACGTGCCACAAAAGATACAAACAAGAATAGAACTAGAAGAAATAGCAAACGTAAGAAAACAACTAATAACTCCCTCGCGTTCAGTCCCCATCTACGGTATCGTACAGGATGGGTTGCTGGGTGCGTATAATCTAACAGATGACAATACGAGAATATCGTGGCGCAACGTTATGAATATTCTAAGTCATACTACATTTAATGAATATGATAAAATAGAAAAAGATAGAGAATATACTGGAAAAGAATTATTTAGTATGATTATACCCAATAAAATTTCTATGAAAATGAAAGATGTTGAGATAGTTGAAGGAAAATTAATAAAAGGAAAAATTAATAAGTCAATTATTGGTGCTAAATCTAACAATGGTCTCTTACAATATATCTGGGATGAATATGGCGAAGATAGGGTATGTACTTTTATTGATGATTGCCAAAAAATGGTTAATAATTTCAATCTAATCAATGGTTTCACAGTTGGAATTAGTGATGCGAAAATTCCAGAATTGATTATATCTCAAATAAATGAGTATCTTGATAGTGTAGTAAATAAGATTGAAATTGACATTACTAACGCCGAGAACAACCCATTGTATATGACAACAAAAGCATTCGAGAAAAAATTATTTTCAGACACAAATATTGTTCGCGATGATGTTGCTAAAATTGTTATTGGCAGTATTTCAAAGAAAAATAACTTTCATATTATGATGTCTTCTGGTTCAAAGGGTGGAAGTAATAACCTGGGTCAAATGATTGGAGCAGTAGGACAACAATCATTTGAAGGAGGCATAATGCCAAAAAGTTATGCTGACCGTTCGTTATGCTATTTTTACGAGAATGATGACAGTCCCGTTGCTCGCGGGTTATGCCATAATTCTTATATGAATGGTTTGACGTATCCAGAATTTTGTTTTCATATGAATGCAGGCAGAGGTGATACAATTGTGAAACAATTAAAAACAGCAGAATCAGGATACGCCCAAAGAAAACTTGTCAAGACAATGGAAGATGTTATGATTAAGTATGACGGAACAGTGAGAATTGCTAATAACCAAATAATCCAACAAATTTATGGTGGTAATGGAAATGACACAACCATGCAATACACATATAATGTATCAATGATAGAAATGAATAATGAGACAATGAAGAAAAACTTTTCATTTAATCCAGAAGAATTAAAAGAATTTAGTGATTTTAATGAAAAAGACAATGAAAAATTATTAGGTCTAATGCTTAGTATGAGAGACAATGCTAGAATAAATTATGTAAAAGCATCACAAAAATTTATTACTATGAATTCTGATTATAAAATAGCAATTAATTTGAATAGAATTGTAGCAAGTCTCAAAAACACTAAAAAGAATTCAACAAAAGATAAAAGAATGACACCAAAATACATTTTAACTAAACTTGAAGAAGTTCTAAGTCTTGAGAATACACCATTGATTAAATTGCCAAAGAATATGAAAATTAGTGATAATATTAGAGAAGACGAGTATTATGCTAAAACTATTTTGCGCTTATGCTTGTATGACGCATTAAATCCCAAAAAATATTTGACATTATATGACAATTCATTTGACACATTTAATAATGTAATTGAAAGTATCCAGAATTCATTTAATGACAATATTATTGAAGCAGGCAGTATGATTGGTGTGATTGCGGCACAATCATTAGGAGAAGCAGTGACGCAAATAACAATGAACCAATTCCATTTAGCAGGCATTGCTTCTCTTACATATTCTTCAGGAGGTGTGCCAAGAATTAATGAACTTATTTCAGCATCTAAAAATCCTAAAACACCGCAAATGTTTGTGTATTTAGAAGATAATTACAAGAGTTCAAGAGATATCGCACACAAAATTAGTTCATATCTTGAGAAAACAACAATGGGGGATATTAGAGGCGAACTTAATGTGTATTATGACCCTGAACCAAATAAGAAAGATAGTATTATGTCAAAAGATGGAATTACAGAAACTTTTTACAGTAAAAAACTTGCTAAAAATAGTTGTAGTGCTTCTATTAATAACCTACCGTGGTTGTTTAGGATTGAAATTGACAAAGAAAAAATGTTAGACAAAAACATTACACTACTTGACATAAAAACTAAATTGTGTCTATGGTGGGAAAAAAGACATTCAATTGTTATGCTCAAAAAAGAGAAAATATCATTACTCAAAAAAATAACATCATTTGCTGTCCTTTCAAATAGCGATAATGATGAACAACCAATTATACACATAAGATTTAATGTAAAAGACACCACAAAACTAGATAATAAAAAGAAGACTAAAACTGCTGATATTTTTAATCGCAAAACACTTATTGATTTTGTTGATATGCTTGATAAATTTAAAATAAAAGGTGTTGAAGATATTGAAAGAATTCATGTTATATCAAAAGACAGATTTATAGATGCTTTTGATAAAGATGGAATGAAAATTGGAGAAGAACAAGTTATTTTCACATCTGGTGTCAATCTAAAAGATATAAGATATATCACTGGTATTAATCCATACAAAACATTTAGTGATGATGTTATGCAAACTTATCAAACATTTGGCATTGAGTTTGCTCGAAATAGACTGATTAATGAATTTATCAAAGCATATGACAATGCTGGTAATGCTGGATTAAATCCCCAACACATTTCTATTCTGGTTGATATTATGTGTTTTGGTGGTATTGTTATTTCTGCTGATAGACACGGAATGAATAAAGCAAATATCGACCCATTGTCAAAAGCATCATTTGAAAAACCAATAGATGTTTATTTGTCATCATCAGTCTTTGGTGAAATTGACAAAATGAATAGTGTTTCTTCAATCTTACATGTAGGAGGCGTCTTTAAAGGAGGCACAGGATATCCTGAAATTCAAATGGACATTGATATGATTAAAAATTCAGAATATATTGATAAGGAAGATAAGTTATTAAAACAACATATTCCTACCAATACCATAACAAATGCTATTATGGATGAAAACGATAGTGATGATGATTTGTATATGCCTTAATTTATTTATAATAATTTTTGATTATAGATATGCTTCCGCAACAAAATAACCAATAGAACATACAAATATTACACCCATCATTATCCATAATGATATCATATATTCGTCAAGTTTTTTATAGTGAAATTTGTAGTCCTTACCAGTGTAGTATGAGTATTGTTTATAATAATATTTATTTGCCATAACAAACACATATGAAAATCCAATAATCAATCCTGCTAATACAATTGATAAAATATTAATATATGTTTTTTTATTATTTAGAGTAATTAAACACCATTCAGCATATACAAGACCTAAAATAACAAATCCTGCTATGAGTACTGTCCAGAAACCACCATAACCATCAAATTTTGAATCACCCATTATATTATATGTTTAGAAATATATCTTTAAAAAATTGAATTTTTTAAAGATAAATACAGCAATTTAATTGAATATAAAATGAACTTACCATTTGTAGAAAAATTCAGACCAATAATATTAGACAATGTATTATCACAAAATATGACTATTAAAGCATTGAAAAAATTTATTGAAAATGATAATATGCCTCATTTATTATTCTATGGCCCACCAGGAACAGGAAAAACATCAACAATAAATGCTGTTATTAATGAATTATATGGAGTTCAAAATGTTCAATATATGACAATGACAATTAACGCTTCAGATGAGAGAGGTATTGAAATAGTAAGAAATAAGATTAAACCATTTATATCCTCTTATTCATTATGTAATACAACTGATAATAACATTCCTAGTTATAAATTCGTGATATTAGATGAAGCAGACGCAATAACACAATCAGCACAAAAAATGTTAAAGAAAATAATTGAGGAATATACAGATAGGGCAAGATTTTGTCTTATTTGTAATTGTATAAAATATATTAATTCTGCTTTACAATCAAGATGTATATTGTTTAATTTCTCACCACTTGAATTTAATAGTGTTAATAAAAAGATTATAGACATAGCAAAAGAGAATAATTTTAATATTACTAAAAATGGTATAGAAACTATATGGAGAATATCAAATGGAGATATGAGAAAAGTTTTACATATGCTTCAAGTAATTTCTATAAATAATGATAATAAAAAGATTGATTCGCAATATGTATGTTCTTTTCAAAAATACCCATACGAAGAAGAAATAAAAGACTTGTATAACATATTGATTAAGAAAAACTTTAAACAATCAAATATATTTTTCGAAAATTTAATGAAAGAAAAGAATTATTCGTTGCTCGATATTTTAAGTGAGATTATTATGAGTATTATTAAAGATATTATTAGTAAAAAAATAAGCAGAAATGATGCGATTAAATTAATAAAAAATCTTAGAGAATGTGAAAATAACATTATTATCACAAATGATACTCAAATACAAATGACAAACATCATTTCTGTTTTTAGTTTATAAATATATAGATGACTGTCAAACATTATAATTTGTATGAATTTATTAATGATATTTTTTTTAATAAATATTTGAAAGATATATCAAAATTATTATTCAAACAATTCAAACAAACACTAACAACGACAGAAATCCATAATATGATTTTATTACAAGATTATATATTTATTAATTTTGATGAAGATAATGATGAAAAAATAATTGCGATTGCTTATGTTAGTTATACAAAAGATTATAAAAGTCTGAAAATAAAACCAACTTATGTATTATTAGAAAAATTAAATATCAATGAATTTAGCGACTTTTATATGTATCCTTACATAAATACTTTTTGTAGAGACCCAAACATAAAATATAGAGGATGTGGAAGTATTTTGATTAATTATATTTTTGATTATTTTACAGACAGAAATGAAGAATATATTTATTTATCAGCAGGTTCAACAAGTACATTGAAAAATAATTATGATAATGATACTAAATGTGGATTGAAAAATTATAAATACAATGATGATAATACACCATATTATCAAGCAAATAAAAAATTAATAAAATATTATTCATCACTAGGATTTGAAAGATTTGAAAACATATATTCAATACATTTATGTAATTATGATAATTATGATTATGTTTTATTAGAAGTATTAAGAAAAAAACTGAAAAAAAATGAAATTTAAAAGGTTAAAATATATTTTGGTATATTATTTAATCTAAAATGCCGAAAACAAGTAAAGCAGTCAAGAATATTAATGAAAAAATTAATGTTTCCAATGTTTTTAATATCTTAGATGATGATATTGATGATAATGAATTGGTTAATAATACTAAAGAAATAATAGAAGAAAAACCACTAAAAACACAGGAAACTAATAATATTACAAAAATTAAGACAAAATACATTGCTCCATTACTTATGAAGAAAAATTATGATGAACCACAAGTATCCAAACAAAAAGAACCACAAATACCATATTATAATGATAAAATTAAAACAACTGGCGAAGACCTTAAATTAAACTCATTATGGAGAGTGTGGATACACGAAAATAATAATGAAAAATGGGATATTGAATCTTATAATTTAATATACACAATTGAAAACATCGCCCAATTATGGAGATTTATGAATACTTTTGATAATATGGATAGAATTAATAGACAATTTTATATAATGAGAGATGGTATTATGCCAATTTGGGAAGATAACAATAATAAAAATGGCGTAATATGTTCAATTCGTTGTGATAATATAATGAAAAATATAACAACAAATACTGAATTTGGTGTTGATGTTTTTTGTTGCTTTTGTATAATGGTTATGAATGAATGTTTTACAAAGAAGAATTCAGATATTAATGGTCTATGTTATTCAATTAAAAACAGAAATATTTTAATTAAATTTTGGATTAAAAATTATGAGGAAAATAAAAATTTTACTGATAAACTTCCATTACAAATTTTAAATACTGTTGATGATGTTATTATATCTCTGGATACGCGCAAGAAAAATAATAAAATTTCAGTTCAAGTTAAACAAATTCAACCTGAAAATTAATATGCTTATTTTTTGCTTGCTGTAGCACTCGTTGTAGCACTAGCAGTAGCACTAGTTGTAGCAGTTCTTTCATTTATTTTTTTCATAATAATATCTGCTTTTTCTTTTATTATTTTGAGATTATCTTTCAATACTTTCTTTATTTCTTCTTCTGTTATTAATTTTAACATTTCATTTGCTCTATCTAATCCATTTAGTTCTGGATTTTTTGTTTTAACTCGATCATAAAAAAATGATTTAAGTGCTTTTGCCAACAATGATTTATCACTTATTGGCAAATCTTTTGCTGGTAAATTTGATAAACATTTTAATTCTGCTTGCTTGTGTAATCCTGATACGTGTTTAGCAAGTGTTCTTGACATTTCTTTCATATTAAATTTTTTAGACTTTTTAGATTTTTTGGGTTTTTTGGATTTTTGGGGTTTTTTAGATTTTTTAGGTTTAGCACCACCAGTTAATCCAGCAACTATTTGATTTACTATTTCATCAGTGTCAGTCATTGCTGTGGTTTCTTCTTCCCCTTTGCCACCTAGTTGTTTTATATTAATAACAATATCTTCACCATTATTATCAGTTATATCACTTATTTGTGATAAAAATTCTGGTAATTCCATTCTGACAGGTCTCTGAATATCTTTATTAACATTATATATTTCGGGTCTATCAGTAGCACTAATTTCTGAAAATACTCTATCAAGCATTCTATCGGTATATTCATCAGTTTGCGTTGTGTCAAATGAATTAACAATATCACCAATTGCTTTAACAATATTATCTTGATTTCCTAATGAATTATTCATTAGCATTATTGGTTGTTGTTCAATGATAGTAAGAGGTTTATTTTTCATTCCAAAAGTTTCAGAAAAATCAAATGTATAATTGTCACTAGAACTGTTACTAGAACTATCATATTCACTTATAACTGATACTACAATCATATCATTATTATTCGCAATTTTTTTTGCTCCTTTTGAGTACATATATTCAACAACTCTGGGTAAATCCATTTCACAAGCATAATGAACTGGGGTGTTGCCTAATTTATCTTTGGTATTAAGACTATCTTTTTCATTTTTAATTAAATTAATTAATGCTCTTCTAATAATTGGCGACTTTCTAAAATTAATTGTTAATAAATGCAAAAGATTTCTTTTATTTTCATCAGTAATATTCATATCAGGGACAAATTTTTGCTCCAATAAAAAATCAACAATTTTTGTGTCAGGAATTGTTAATGCTTTTATTATTAATTCAGTAGCATTAAGTGTTTTCTTACAATCTGAACCAAATAAATAATTCAAAAAACTACCACCACTCATATTTTTTATTTCATCTAAATCATTGCTTGACATTATTTATATATTATACAAGATTAAAAAAAATTATAACAATATAAATTTTATAAATTATATATATAACGATGTCAGACAGATATAATATGCCACTCATTATTATTGTTGGTTGTCTATTAATTTTTGCTTTTTATTATTTCTTTAAAAAGAATAGTGTTGTGAAAAATAATGGCACACTAAATGTTAAAGTTGATTCTAGTAGTATGAATCAAAGCTCAGAAGATGACAATTCGTCATATACTCCGGATTATAATAGTAATAGTTCGGATGATGATGATGACAGTATGGTTAGAATTGGACGGCGCGGACAGGGAGGTCTTGATAGAGACTATTTTGAACAGCAAGGAGCCTTACCAAGAGAAAATTCTTATCGTGCCAAAAAACAAGATTTAAGCAATGTCGAACCAGGTGCTTACGAGATTGATGATATGACACGAGATGATAACAAACAATACACTCCTATTGATGAAAGTGATGGTAATAACCGTTTAAATACACAAGTTAATAATAAACTAGAAAGAAATGACAAATATGGCAATATTAATGGCAGAGTTGATTTTGACAATTACAAGGGAACATCAACCGAAAAGCACGATTCAAATCAATTACTGCCACAAGAAAAAGAAGCAGACTGGTTTCAAACAATCGAAACAACTAATGTTAAGAATAGCAACCTAATTAATATTTACAGACCAATTGGCGTGAATACTATTTCTTCAAGTCATAAACTTGCTTCTTATGACCTTAGAGGAACTGTTCCTTGTCCTAAATTCAATGTAGCACCTTGGAATCAATCATCGGTCGCCCAGGATAATTCATTAAAATCTCTATGTTAAAAAATTGAATTTTTATCTTCTAAACTAATATTTCTAATAATTAACAAATAATTTTATGGATTACACAAAATTACTTAATAAGTTTATTCATATTTATAATATCCAGCATAATGTTAAAAATTCTTTTTTTGATGGCATTAATGACAATGAAATTACCAGCACAAATCCCCAACACGAAATGTTGTATGAATATTTAGAACGTCATAAAGAACTCGAAAAAGAAAATAGTAATTATGTTGATATTTACAAACCAGGTGTTCCTATTGAGAATGATAAAAATTACGATGTTTATCTTATTATTGACGATAATAAATTACCAATATATTTATCATTGTCATTTATGAGTTTATTGAGTTATGGTGTAGCTAATTTTAAGGAATTTTTTGGATGGACTATTATTAAATTATGATTTTTTATCAACTAAAAAAAATATATTATACTAATATATATGTCAAGCAATCGTAATAATGAGGATAATGACAGTTCATTTGTGTCTGATATAGGCGACAAAGAAATCAGTAATAATGCTTTTGAATATGATGACAAAAAAGTACATGAAGAATTTGTTAAAACTGTTCTTGTTGATAAAGTTAGCAAATATATTAAACTTGACAATATAATAAAAGAAAAACAAGACAAATTAAAAACAGAACTTAAAAAAATAAAGGATGCTAAAGAACAAATGGAAGAATATATCATATCATATTTAGACAAAAATGATGCTGAATTTTTAGGATTAGGAAATGAGAAACTTATTAAGACTGTTAAAGAGACAAAAGCGCCCATTAAAATAGAAAACATAGAAGAAAGTCTTGTGGAAGGATTTAAAAAATATGAATTATATAATAATGATGAAGAAATATCAAAAGTTGTTAAAGATTTTCTTATGACAATTGACAGTAAAAGAAAAATCACACAACGTAAATATTTGACACGTGAGAATAATAAAAAAGAAGATAATAAAAAAAAAGAAGTCAAAAAAGAAGTAAAAAAACAGGTTAAAAATAAAAATTAATGTAATAATAATGAACTATTGGTTATCTAAAAAAACTAAGAATAATACTGAATATAGCAAATACTTTTATTCTTTTTATGATTATAAAGATACAAAAAATATTATCTATGATGAAGATGACATTGACTTGAAACAGGATAATTATTATGATATTTCTGATATTACAAAAGACGAACAATTAGTAAAATTTGTAAAGAATACTAATCAAATTTCTTGTAATTTTATTTATAAATTAATTTTATTTACAGGATTTAATTATGATATTCCAGTTGTTGAGACTGATATAATAAATGAAGGTTATTACAAAAATCTTGATATTATTATAAACAAAGATGAATTTTACGAATTTTTATTTAATTGTTCGAATTAATTATTTAACAATAAATCACAAATATTATTTTAAATGGAAGCACTTAAAATAATAGAAATGAGTATTAACAGACTAGAAAACAATATGATGAAATACACAGATGATTTAAAATACATTTGGGAAACTAAAATAGAACCATTTGTAAATTCAACTGATTGTAATATTGATTTTAATCATAAATTTACTTTTGATAATTTTCACGAGTTTATGTTATCACAAAAAACATATGGATTTATGTTATTAGCTCACAAAAGATTAACAGAACAAAGACAATATTTAAGGGAAAATACTATAGACAACCGGTGAGATAAATCGTGGAATGATAACTGGTCTAACAACAAGTTGGGGATTTAGTGTGGTATTATATGTTGGACTGGTATATAATGATGGAAAATAATTAAAGATAGGAGTATTAATTCTGGTTCTAAATGTTGGATATTGGTCTGATGATGATGATGTTGAACTATGACGACGGCGTCTGGGGCGATGACTAACTTTAGATTTAGCATCAGAAGAAGCAGTCGATGATGAGTCTGAGTCACTAGATTTTTCTCCACCACTAAGAACATCATCATTTAAATTGTCAGCGTGTTCCATCAAGTTAGTGCGAAATGTGTCAAAATGTTCTTCTTTAATATTAGCATCAAACTTTTGAATTTTATATGATTGGTCTTTTCTCTTTTCTTCAACTTCAAAATGATGAAGCGCTCCACCATTCATTTCTTTTAAAGAAAATAAAAATTTAGAACTATGACCTCCCACATTTTTTGTCAAATCCTTCCAAACTTTTTCTGCGGCTTCAATTGGAGTTTTTGCTGTATAAACATTAGAATCATTATTTCCATCTAACATAATAGGATTTACTACCTCAAATTTGTTTGCCATTTATATTATAATAATATAAAACTTTTTTTAGTTTATATTAATTTTTATTATAACTTCATATCACAATTTAAGCACACTTTATTAAATTTTAAATTTGATTTTGAACAATACATACATTTTTTATGTGAGTTAGTTCTATTACTATTATTAAATTTAATACCATAAGAAGTTATAAATATAATTCTGTCTTTTGTATTTGTATGTTTTTTTGTGTCATAAACTGGCACAGTATATGATTTTATCATAATATAAAATTATATATTTTTTGACAATCAGCACATAATTTTTAGTTATTGATGAATTATAATATACTCAAAATTATGCCAAACAATTGACAAACCAAACTTGTGTAATAGACAAAGGTTAAAACCTTTGCCTATTGTTTTTTTTTGATTGTCAATTGTTTTGGTAATATTTATAATTCAATTTTATATTCAATGTATAAATACCTTGAATAAATACCTTGAATAAAAAATTGATATCTTCCATATTAATTTTATATTCAATGTATAAATACCTTGAATAAAAAATTGAATTATAAATATCTAAACAATCTAACATTAATATAATAAATAAATGAACATCTTTAAAGCTGTTACAAATGAAATACAAACTATGAAGACAATTACTGAGATATTAATGTCTTCAGTTTCAGAGGCAAATCTTGACATAATAAAAAATGTTGATGCCGGAAACACCCAAGTAAAAAAATCAGCAGATGCCGATAAGAAAAAAGATGTTATTAAACCAAAGAAAATGGATGAGAATACATCAAAGGGACAGATTAGAATTTTTACAAAAGACGCAAACCAAGTAATGATTACATATATTGTGTTATACGGACACGCATTCAAATCATTTGATTTAGTGCCTGACAAATATAGCGTTGGATTAAATGTTGATGAATTTTATAAATATATTAAGAATGTTGATAAAGAGGGTGAATTGTCAATGTCTATTTTGGCTGACAATACTCATTTTATAAATTTTAAAGTTGAAAATGAAGAGAGAAAATCAAGAGTGTCAAGTTGTCAATTACGAGTATTAAATGTGCCAAATAAAAAAGATAAAAAAATAGAGACAGAATTTACTTTGGGTGTTATCATTGACTCGAAAGATTTTCATAAGACTTGTAAAGATTTACAACAATACGCCCAATTTGTTGAGATTACTTGTGATACTACCCAACTGATTATTACATGTGCGGGTGATGGAAGTAATCATAAAAGAGAATTCAAAGCTGATGGTTCAAAAGATGCTATTACAATCAAGCATAAAAAAGATAAAGACACAACTGAACCAGTTATTATCAGATTATTATTTGACCTAAAATATATTAATATGATGTATAAATGTCAAGATTTGTGTGATGATATGGTTATATACTTAAAAAAAGACAGTGTTATGTTTTTTAAATATGGCATTAAAATGGATGGAGAAATGTATGTAGGAATTGCTCCTTCTAATAAAAATAAAAATATGAATTATGATGCTAGTAATGAAAGTGCTTATGATACAGGAGCAGAAGACATTAAGTATAAAAATTAATTTATCATAAACTAATTTGTTAATTTATTTTACAAGTTCTTTTGATTGTAAAATAACGCAGATATTTTGGTCGTTGCCCTTTCTTCTCATTTCTTGTCAGATATTTGTAAAATGTGTCTTCATTTGAAATATTCTTCAATATGATACGTTCATTGATAAAACTATTTAGTATTATAGGTTTGGTTATGCTTGCTTGGTTCATTTTTGTTTATTATTTATGTCTTAAATAATAAACAGTATAAAATTCAATTTTTACATATGAATAATTAATTAAACAACAGTTTTTGCTAACTCCGTCTTACAAAATGTATCAATATTTGTCTCATAAATCTTGATAATCGAGCAAATATTCTTATCAGTTTTATAAGTTGTTAGTAAATTTCTTAGTCCATCTAAACTATTCTCTAATAGTTTCTTGATTTGTGATAATTTCTCAGTGTTCTTAAATGTTTTGTCTTTTTCATCTTTACAATATTTTTTCGCACATTCTACAACGTGATTAATAAATCTCATCGTTTTCTGTCTTGAGTCAGAATATAAATATCTCATAATACTTTGTCTCTTATCAACCTGCATGTGTTTGTTATCTAAAATCATTATCTTCTCATTTTCTTTCAAAACACTCAAAAATTGTAAATTAATCTGAACATCAACAAAATCTAAATCAACAAAATTATCAGTATTTGCTTCATCAGGTTTTCCAGGATTTTTTTTTACAATAATATTTGAACTGACTGTTTGTGATAGATTGGTATTTGATGAGACAGCATTTTGAACTACTTGTTGATATATTGTTGGTTGTGTTGGTTGTGTTGGTTGTGTTGATTTTGATGTATTATTTGTGTTAATATCTGTATTTTTATTGATATTGTTATTATTAACATAACTTGATGATGTTGAATAATAAGATGACATTTTAGTATATTTATGTATATCAAACATATATATTTATATGTTTAATACACAATTTTTTATTAACCTTGCATTAAACATAAATTTTCGTGCTTAATGTTATTATGTTCATAATTTATAATATTTTGTAGAACTTCTATTTTATCTTTAATTTTATCAAGCATATTCATATCATTAAGTGTATATTTTTGAAACAAATATTTATTATAATAAAATTTTGGATATTTGTATTTAATTGACTGATATGTTTGACATAATTCTTGGATGGCAATATTTAAGATTATCTTTTCATTTTCATCTTCCTGCTCATACACATACATACAAATATTATTCAAATAATACTCAATAATTTTTTTATTTTTTGTTGAAATTACAAAATCAATATATTCTGGTGTCAATATATTCTCGTGTTCGCTCTCAAAATAATTACATAATATTTTCTCTATAATTTCTGTTTTTTCTGTATGTTTAATATCATCATAAAATTTAATAATTCCATAGTCTCTTAATAAATAATAATTTTCTAATGTTAATTCATCTGTAATTATCTTATTTAGTAAAATTTCCATTTATAATTATTTATCAATAAATAAATTTATACAATAACACAAATTATTTCATATACAAAGAACCATCTCTATCAAGATAACCATAATAACCAGTTTTGAACCATTTTTTATCCATTGATTTTAATATTTTGTCATCATAATATTTATCAAATATCATATCACCTTTTAATAATATCTCATTTGTTTTAGAATTTATTTTAATATCAGTAATCGGAATTCCCACACAATTATTTGTTTGTGTATTTTTTAAGCATAATGAAATTAATCCAGTTGCTTCTCCCATTATGAGTGAATTAAATAATGGAAAATCGATATCTTTATAAAATTGTCTTGTTTTTTCATCTATATTATTATTTGTTGTTATTGCTATTTTTATATTATCAAGTCCAGACTGTTTTATTATGTATTTATTCATAAATATTTTGTTAATAAATTTTTCAGGTTTTATGTAGTCTTTAAGTTGTGAATATATCATCGTCCAAATATTAGGCGAACCAATAAATATTGTTGGTTGAACTGCTTTAATTGTGTCTATTATTTGAGTTTTAGATGAAAAATATACTGTGCCAACAATAGACATCGCAATAAAAATGTCAATCATTTGTGTTGTTATGTAATTCAAAGGCAAATAAGATATGATTTTTTCTTTAATGTAAATATCAATATTAGACTTTTTTCGTATCAAAGACAAGCAAGATTTTATTTGTGCTATAATATTTTTATGTGTTATAACAATCCCTTTATTATCTTGATATATTATTGTAGCAATATCATCTATTTTGGGTTTATTTATTGTGATATTATCAAATGGCAACTTAATAAAATCATTATAACTTATTTTTTCATCATAAATTATTGTCATATTATCTATTATTATTTTTGGTCTAGTTTCATCAATAATAAATTTAGAATGCTTTTCATTACAAATAATTGGAATACAACCTGCTAACATTAAACCAAGATAAGCAAAAAATATTTCTGGTTTATTCTCATTTATGATTATCACAATCTTATCTTTTGGTGAAGCAATATGAGACAAATTATTACTAAATTTAATAACATTGTCATAATATTCTTTGTATGTTATTTTTTGTGAATTATATTTTAGAGCAGTATAATGTCCATAATTTTTAGAAACATATTCTAGCATATCAATAATTGTAATATCATCACTAAGAATAAAATCAAATGGTATTTCTTTATTCTTTTTATCATTCTTTTTTAAATACCAGAAATAATATAGTATAATAATAATTATAATCAGAGCAAGTAAGATATAAATTAATATTGTCCAGTTCATTTGTTTATAATTTTGTTGTTAAAATTATATTCTATATATGGCACATAATAATGTGAATTGATAAGCATATAATATTTGAAGCAATAAAGTATTATGGTTGATTATGATAAATTAATAAATTCACAATGTAAGTGTTCTAAGGGTTTGCCTTGGAAAAAAGATTACATTTGTATGGTTCTTCCTTGCGAACATTTGTTTCATAGTCAATGTATCAAAAATGACACTTGCTATTTTTGTAAAACTAAAATAGACAAAATTATATCTTTACAAGACAAAGACATTCATTTTCAACATTTTGCTGATATTTTAAGTATGACAAATTATGACACAATGAGTTATAACACATCATTGAATTTTATTGACTCGATGTTTGATTTATTAAGTATTATGTCAAAACTTTTTTTCACAAATAATAAAAAAGATGGAAAAGAATTATGTACAAAAATATTTAGTTTGAATAATTTAACACTTAATGTATATGGTATGGAAAAATTAGATTTAGAAGAAAAGAAAGTATTAATTTGTAATCACGTATCATATCTTGAATTTATTGTTATATATTATCTTTTCAATACTGGTTTTTTAGCATCAAGTATTGTGGGTAATTCAAAAATTATTGAAAGACTTCGTAAAGTTGTAAAATTATTAACTATTGAAAGGGGAAAAAATGCTAATGTAGTAAATGAAATAAAAAAGTTTGTTGATGAAAATGGCAGTATTTGTTTATTTCCTGAAGGCATTCTTAAACATCCTGACACTTTAACACGATTTAGAACAGGTGCTTTTCACGTTGGTTATCCAGTATATGCTATCACAATAAAACATAATAATATTATTAGTGATGGTCTTATTAATAACTTTTTGTATAAATTAAGTAGCAAAAAGACTATTAATATGGAAGTTCATATTTTGGGGCCATATTATCCCCCATTTAATGAAGCGTCAATAGAAAAAATAAGGCAGTCAATGGCAAAAGTTGGCAAAATGTGTCTAAGTAGAGTTTGTAATAGGGATATTGTAGATACAAAAGATAAGAAAGTTGAATTATAATGAAATATCAGTTGATAAAAAATGAAAAAATGAATATATTGATATATGATTATATTCATATTTAAAATTAAATTAGAATGACTGTTAAATACCCTATACCTGGTGGTTGTAATTGCGTTCCAGAAGAACCTCTATTTATTAAAGATGGGTTCGTGTATTGTGTAAAGCGAGTTATCTATGAAAACGTCCCCTGTCGCCATAAAAGACGTCTAGATACACAACGTTGCCAAAAACCACGTTCGCCAGTTGAGATTGCGGATATTCAGTCGTTTGAGAACTGGATGATACGATTTTATCCCACAAAATTTGTGGTTGATGGAGTTGTACATCAGGCAAATGTTCTGAACTGCCCCGGTTGTCGAGCAGAAGAGGTCTTTAACGCCTTCCAAAACGTTGAGAACAACCGCGACTAGATTTCTTGCGTTGGGTTATTTCCTAAAAATTTTCAACTATTATTTTCACTAAAAATTGATATTTATAGTTTTAACAACATAAAACTAATATAATTATAAAATGCCTGAATGCCCTGAGATTTACATAATGTCATTATTTTTGAAATCAAAAGTAATGAACAAGAAAATAAAAAGCATTGATGTTTTTGACAAGACTAATGCTAAAATGAAAAAAATAAAAACTAAAATGATAAATAATAATGAAATTTTAGACATTAGCACAAAAGGAAAATTATTATGGTTTGAATTAAGTGATGGCAAATATATGTTGTCTTCTTTTGGTCTTGAAGGTTATTGGTCTTATGAAGAGACAAATAAATATGAAAAATTAAAGATAACATTTGATGATGATACAAATCTGTATTACATTGATAAATTAAATTTTGGAACATTAGAAATTGGCAAAAAAGAATTATTAGAAACAAAAATAAATAAATTAGGGATTGATATATTACAAACAAAAATAAGTGATAATGAATTAAAAAATATTATTGTTGAATACAAGAATAAATTAAAGAAAGATAAAAATATAGTTAAAATATTAATGTCTCAGGATGATATTATTTGTGGTATTGGAAATTATCTTGTTGCTGAAATATTATATGATGCTAAAATTAATCCACATAGAAATTTACAAGATTTAGACAATGATGAATTATTAAAATTAGCACATAGTATGCGAAAATTAGTTAAAAATGCGTATTATCACAATTACACAAGATATACTAAACATTATAATACTTTTATGAAAACATTACAATCTAAAATTGATGATGGCAAATATAATGAATTTCACGAAGATATCAAACTCTTGAAAAATTTTAGATTACATGTGTACAGACAAGAAATAGACAGTCACGGTAATGAAGTAAAAACAGACAAAATAGTTGCTG